>Ga0137410_10000162_pt1 | contig 45786 bp, 36 predicted proteins | sample CZODoug1_16funga_FD_108878 | JGI IMG/M metagenome (GOLD analysis project Ga0137410, IMG submission 108878) | Vadose zone soil fungal communities from Angelo Coast Range Reserve, California, USA - CZODoug1_16fungal (Illumina Assembly) | ecosystem: Environmental > Terrestrial > Soil > Vadose zone... | reverse complement strand
TCCCATCGTCCCCCGGCGCGGTCCAGTTCATGGTGACCGAATCGGCGTGCGCGGCCGCGGGCATGAGGAGCCCGGCCAGAAGCGCCGAGCCCCCCACGAGCGCCGCGCGGGCGATCTTCTTCATGAGAGAACGAGCCCTTGCCCCGTCAGCGCGCATTGCTCGCTACCTCGTACTGGGCCGCGGAGACGATCGGGTCGACCGTTCCGGAATCGGGATCCATCGACAGGTCGCGGACCGGCGCGGGCGGGATGGTGTCGAGCGTGGTCCCGCTCGGGACGTTCGAGAGCGCCGAGACGTTCGCAGCATCGTCGGTGGCGCGGATCGCGACGTAGTAGGTTCGGCTGGGATTCAGGCCGGTGATCGTGAAGGTCTGCTGCGTCCCCGCGATCGTGGGCGCCGGCTCTCCACTCACGGAAACCGCCGAGCCCCAGTTCGTCGAGGTGATCGCCGACGTCGAGTAGCGTATGTCGTAGCTTGCCGCCGTGCCGGTCCCCCCGTCATCCCCGGGCGCCGTCCAGCGCAGGCTGATCGAGGTGCCCGTGGTGGTGGTGACCGCCAGGTCGGCGATCGCGCGCGGGGCGGTCACGTCCGTGCTGCTCGTCGTGCGCACCGCGAGGTTCGAGAAGCCGGACCAGTTGGGGACCTCGTCCCCGACTCGAATCATGAAGTAGTAGGTCGTGAGCGGCGTGAGCCCCCGTACGAGCACGGAGTCCGTCGAGCCGGGCGGACGCGGCGTGGGCACGGGAAGGACCCTCGTCGCCGCACTCCACCAGGTAGCGGTGTCCGCGCTTGCGATCCCCGCGGTCTGGTAGCGGATGTCGTAGTAGCTGGCGGTGCCGACGTTGCCGTCGTCGCCCGTGGCGGTCCAGAGCAAGGTTACGCTGGAGTCCGCGGCCGTTTGCGCCTGAGACGCGCTCGGGCAAAGCAGCGCCACGGCCGCGAGAAGGACCAGGAGCGTGTTGGATGGGAATGCGTTCCCGGAATGGCGCGCGGGCGCGCCCGAACGCGGAGCGATCAGCATGACGTCCTCCCCCTGTCGGTGTCGAGCAAGAATGGCCGAGCCGCCATGGATTTCGTCCACGGTGGCCCGGCCAGCATCGACAGCGCGACCGGAGGAAGTCCGGCGCACGATCCTTAGCTCCGCGGCTCTGCGTCCTGCCCTTTCAGGCAGTTTGCTCTGAGCATGGACAAGCTGCTCGCCCCGCTAATCCCCCTGCGTTGCGATCGAGCAGATTCGGTGCCACGATACGCGCGCAAGGTGCACGGGGGGCACGGGCGAAGGGATGCAGGAGGTTGCGCCGGCGCGGGAACGCGCGGGATCCGGCGTCGTGCGAAACGCGAATCAGATTTTGCACGACCGAACGGTCAGTTTGCGCGCGCGAGGGGGGCGTTTGCGGGAGCGATGGGAATGGCTTCGTCGAGGACCGGAAGGATTTCGCCGCAGAACTGGCGCAGGTCGCTCCGCGAAGCGTCGAGCCCCTCCGGGCCGACGGGACGCGCGAGGCGGACGAACGCCGCGTCGGTCGGAAGTCCGAGAAGGGAGTTCCGCACCAGGTCCCACTTCAGCGCGAACTCGTTCGAGAGGACCCCGGAACGAGTCACAAACCAGTAGTGGATGAGCTGCCTCTGGGTCCCCTTCCCGATCACGAATTCGTTGATGCTCCGCGGTCCCGTGCGCGTGGGCGCGGCCCACTTGGATCGTCCCAGAATATGCCACCCGTTGCCGGGAAGGCAGTTCTGCGGCGAATGGATCTGGCTTCCGGTCTCCTGGCTGCCGAAGTACGCGACAAAGAGCTCGAGCCTGCTCCCGTCTTGCGTGTGACGGTAGATTCGCCCGAGCACGCGATTCGCGTGCAGCACCTCGAGCGTGCGCGCGTCGAAGGATTCGTCCACGCCGATGCGCGCTCCGACCTGCGTGGGAATGCGGGCGAAGTCCGCGGCCTCCTGCGCGCGTACCTGCCTGTGGCGCAAGCCCACCGTCCAGAGGCCGACGGCCCCGACGAGGAGTACGAAGGAGACGAGACGGACGCTCATTCCGAAGTCCGAAGACCCTTCGAGAGCAGGTAGAGACCGGTGAGAGTGACGGCGAACACCACGAGCCCCGTGGCCTCGTGCGCGATTCCTTCCGCGACCCAGGGTCCGACGAGGTAGACGCCGAGCGCGCTGAGCGTGACGCGGATTGCGTTCCCGAGCACCGCGAGCGGAACCGTGGCGGCGAAGAGCAGCGCGCGCCGGACCGGCTTCCCCCGCTCGAGGTACGCCCACAGGGCCCCGAGCGCGAGAAGGACCGTGAGCGAGCGGATTCCGCTGCACGCGTCGGCGACCTCCAGCGTCATACCCGGAAGGAGCAGGCTGTTCCCGTCACGGGTCAGGGGCACGCCGACACCGTGCAGCACCCCCGACGCCACGCGGGCCGCGATGGTCTGCAGGGGAACGGCGATGCTGAAGTAGATGACGCTGGGAAGGGGAACGCTGAAGAGAAGGAAGAGCGTCGGCACGGTAAGAAGCCGTCCGAGCCCGCCTCCCGCGATCCACCAGACGGCCCCCAACCAGGTCAGGACGAAGCCCATCCGCGTCGTGAACGATTCCGAGCCTCCGGTTCCGAGCAGGTACGCCATGAGGCCGAGCAGCACGAGCGCGATCCCGACCCCGGAGAAGCGCTGGACCGCGGCTCCTCTTACGGTGCCATCCGCGGCCTCCTGGCGGAGCGCGCGCGCCGCGAGGAACACGCAGATGATCGGAATGATGAATCCCTGCGAGTAGTTCGGGTCGGCCCGCCAGTCCCCTATCCAGGGGCCGAAAATGGGAAGGAAAGCGGCGGCGGTGATGGACCAGGCGATCCAGAGATCGCGCGGGATGCGCCGCGCGGGCGAAATCCAGGATCGCGGAGGATACGAGGCGGGGGTGAAACGCGGCGAGGCGTCGGCTCCTTCAGTGCGGTGCATCGGTGACTTCAGTGTAGCACGCCCTCGGCCCCTGGACGTCCCCGCGCAAGGCCTAGAACCTGTATCGGAGGGCGATCGCCGCGCGCCGCGCGCCCAAGGGCGCTTCGATCGATGCCTTCTTGACGGCGGTCGACCCGCCGTTCAACGGGACGATTCCTGCGTCGATGATGTTCGCGAGGTAGATTCCGGCGGTTCCAATCGTGAGCTCGTGGACCAGACGGCGCGAGGTCTCCTCGAGGCTCGTGAAGTGATCGACGTCGGCCTGGCGGTCAGGGACCTCGCCCGGGCTCGCGGCGGCGAGGAGTGCCCTGGCGCGACCGAGCTTGGTGCGGATCCGGTAATGGCTCTCGTCCGCGATGATGAAGGCGGCACCCGATGACAAGCTCGCTCCGAGCCAGAAGAGCCCGCGGACCCTCCGATTCGCATAATCCTGCCCCGCTCCAGGAATCAGTATGGAACGCCACACGACGTCGGCCCTTTTGAGCCGGGGCGTCCCGACGGTCACCCGCGTGGGTATCGATTCGAGAAGGCTCATCCTCGGGCGGACGATATAGTCGAGAGCGCTCAGGCCCCAGACGGCTCCCGTGTAGAGCGCCCAGCGTGCCCGTGCGTAGCGGAAATTGCGGGCGCGATCCTGCGATTCCTCGTCGGGATTTGCAAGATTGTCGCGGTACTTGATGTGATCGCGGGTCATCGCGAGCACTCCTCCGGCGCCTGCCGTGAGAAGGGCCAGTCCCCGTCGCTGGCTTCCGCTCATGAGCTCGGGGACACCGGGAACATTGAGGGAGCGGAGCAGGAGGCCTCCCGACACACCGGGCGGATCGGAGAGCGAGTAAGGTCTCGATCCGCGCGGAGGAAAAAAGAGCGCCCCGCGCGCGGTGGCGCAGCCCGGCGCCGTAATGGTGACGATGTACCGGCCGCTCCACCCCGGTCCCAGGTCGAGTGGCGAGTTCCCCATGAGCTCACTCGAGCCCCGGAGAGCCACCCACGCGTCGGCAGGAGAGCTGATAAGCGTCATCCCCGGGCCGCCAGCTCCGTCACTCGGCGGGATCTGTGCGGCAGCTGGCAAGCAGAGAGGACCGGAGGCGATGGCAATCGCAGCCGAAGCCAGGGCCGCATGGGCGAAGGGCCGCGCGCACGCGCGGAGCAGAATGAACTTGAGCCCCGTCGATTTCACCGCGTCTGAACGTTAGGCTCGACGTCGACGCTCAGCACGAAAGGAAGGTCACGGTCCACGGCCATGGAAGAAGCATAGGATTCCCCGGGGATTCTGGGAAGGAGGAACTGCTTTTTCACGGAGGCACTGTCTTCGGTCTACGGCAGGAGGACGATTCGGTCGCGGACCCGTGCCTCGCCGACATGCCCGATCGCTTCGTAGTACCCGGGAGCGATGCGATTTCCGTTCCTCGTCGTTCTTCCCCAGGAGATCGTCGTGTCACCGGGGGGATAGGATCCGTCCGCGATGTCCGCGACCAGGCGTCCGGTAAGGTCGAACAAGCGGATCTGGACGTGTTGCCCCGATGTGGCGGTGACGTGGATCACGAACTGGACGTTGCCCTGTGAGGGATTGGGATAGGCATGGATCCTCGCGCCGGGAGCAGACGGAGGGGGCGACGGCGGGCTTGGAGGTGCCGGCATGGAAACGACCACCGAAGCGGTTGGAGGCCCGTCGCCGCAGGGGGACGCCCACGTTGCGCGGTAGCGATACATGTCTCCAGCCGTGACGCTGGCGTCGACATATTCGAATTTACTCAAATCGGTAATCGTGGCCAGCAGACTCAAGGCGCCCGAAGAGCCGGTGGCGCGCCAAAGGTGAAGAGACACCGCGGCCGAATCGGATGTTCCACCCCACGAGACCAGGATGGCGGTCGAATCGGAGTGTGCGTCGAATGAAGAAGGTGCGGTGGACGCTACCGTGCAGCCCGGAGGTGGTGGTGGGAGCTCGGTTCCGGTTGTCGCGCTCGCGACGTCGGAAAATGGGGAGACGTTTCCGATCTCGTCGACAACGCGAAGGATGAAATTGTAGGTCGTTTCGGGATTGAGGCCCGTTACCACCGCGGAGTCGGACTGGCCCGCAAGTGAAGGAGCGGGAAGGTTCGTCGCGGAGCGCGCGTTAATCCACCACGTCAGCGTGTCGGTGCCGACGGGCGAGGACGAGAAGCGCATGTCGTAGCGGTACGCCTGGCCAACGTCCGCGTCGTCCCCGGTTGCAGTCCACAAGAGCCCGATCGAATGGGGAGCGCTCGACTGCGCGCCTGCCAGCGACGGTGCGAGGAGCACGCAGAGCGCAGCGCATCCAAATCGTAGGCGCCGCAAACATCCTGGGCCCTGCGGAGGTCTTGACGTCTGGACCTTCCCTGAGCAGTTATGGAATTGTGGTGTTGGGATGAAACAGACGCTCTGATCAAGTGACCGGCAAGGATCGTACCAGGCCGCGTGTAGAAAGCAATGCGCCTCGCAGGATGCACGGGTGCAATGTAACCGACTCTTTTTCAGTTACTTGTACGTAGGGTATTCTCCGAGTCGACACACCGCATCACGGAGCATCGCGCGGGCCTGCGTCATGTCTGTACGTTTTCGTGCAAGGGGTATCCGCCCAGCGGCGCGAATTTGGACGGCATGAGCCTACGGCGTGGGATGAGCCGCCTCGCATCCATTAGGATGGAATGAAACTCACTCGGATGGGCTGGAACCAGCCTTGGATCTCCACGTCGAGCAGGACCGTGTCGCACCCTGCATCAATCCGGCAGTATCCGGCGTCGAGGCGTCGGAGCTCGTAGAGATCGGCGCCGGGCGCGTTACGGCCGAGCTCGGTCGTCACAGCTGCCTCGATACCAGCTTCTTGAAGCCACCGCTTCACATCGTGCTTGAATCGGCCCCGGGGGTAGGAGAAAAGCGTGGCTCGTGTTCCAAGCCGATCCTCCAACGTCCGAATGCTCTCATCGATCTCACCTCGCGCGGCGGCCGGCTCAAGCTCGTCCAGGAACGAATGGGACGCTGTATGCGCTCCGATCGCCATTCCCGCCCGCTGCAGCTCGCGCACCTCGTCCCAGCCCATCAACGCCGGATCGGAGCTCCCCGTTTCGGTCGGCGCCGCCCGTCGCAACGCATCCATGACCAACTCGCGCTCCCGCAGGGGCACACGGTTCAAGTCGCGCACGATCCGCTCCCCGATTCGATCTGCAGGCGCACCCTCCTTGAGCATCCGAACTCGATCGTGCGTCCATGCCGGAAGAGAATCGCCAAGGAGCGCATCGTGAAATCCGTTCTTCTGGAGATCCCGTACCCGGGTGAGGACCTCGTCCCAGAGCAGGCGAATCCTCCCGTCCAGCGCTCGAGTCACGACGAAGAACGTCGCCGAGACTCCGTACCTCTTCAGGACGGGAAACGCAACTTCGAAGTTGTCTCGGTATCCGTCGTCGAACGTCACGGCGACGGCGCGTGGAGGAAGATCCCGGGCGCGGAGCCGCCCGACTCCCTCCCCGAGCGTCAGGATCGAATAGTGCTTCCTCAAATGGGAGATCTGATGCTCGAAGAGATCGCGCGGCATCACCATCGATTGAAAGGGATACCCAAGACTCTCTTGAAGCGGAAGGACGCGATGATACGCGAGAATGGTCAGGAAGTTTCGCTGCGTGGTCCTGCGCATCCAGGTCAGCCCGGAATACCGTAGTGCGCGGGCAGCAGCCCGGCGCACCGACTGGGTCGAGGGCTCCGATCGGCGCAGCTCCCACCGTAGCGTGTTTTCGAGATACATGTTGTCGTAGGCTTCGACGGTCTTGGCGATGGGGTGGTCGCGAGCGACGATTTCCCTTCCGGCCTTTCCCATAGTTGCGCGCAGGGCGGTCTCACCAAGCAGAAGATCCAATCGTCCTGCGAGTGCCACGTCATCCCCCGCGGGGAACAGAAATCCCGTCTCCCCATCGCGGACGAGCTCCGGGTTGCCGCCAACCGAAGTCGCGACGACTGGACGCGCCGAGGCCATCGCCTCCAGGATCGTATTCGACATGCCTTCGAACAGCGAGGAGTTCACGTAGACGTCAGAGAGACTCAGAAGCTCCGGAACGTCGTGGCGCGATCCGGTAAAAATGACCGCGCTTCGGACCCCGAGCGACTCCGCAAGCTCTTCGAGCTCGACATGGTCGTCGCCCCATCCGACCAAGAGGAGTCTGGCCTCGGGTCGGAGCGAGTGAACCCGCGCGAAACCTCGGATGAGCGTCTGGAAGTCCTTGACCGGCCCAAAACGTCCGATGCCGATGACGACCGGATGGCCGGGACCGAGCCCGAGCTCATCTCGCAGTGCTTCCAGGTTCGGTGTCACCCGGAAGCGGTCGAGGTCGACGCCGTTGGGCACGCACAGGACCCGCTCGGGAGGAACGTTCCAGCGCTCGATGAGTACGCGCTCGAGATCCAACGACACGGTGGCGAGCTGCGTCACGCGGCGGGAGAGGAACCGTTTCGTTGCAAGGCGGCGCCCGATCTCCAGCTGGTCTTCGTAGCCGTGCTCGCCGTGGACCAGGACCGGAACGCCGGCGAGCCGCGCCGCGATCACGGTGTACAGGAAGGTCGGCCAGTTATGCGAATGGACGATGTGCGGTCGCACGCGCCGAAAGAGCCGAATGAGCTTCGTCACCATGCTCCCGTCGATACCCGGTTGCTTTCCAAGCTCGACGATCTGGACGCGCGGATGGACCATGGCTCTTGCCTCATCGGTCGCCGAATGCAGGCAACAAATCAGAGGCGCAAATTTTCGAGAGTTCTGCCGATTGACTAGGTTGGTGACACCGACTTCCATGCCTGCGATCGCGAGCATGTTGATAACGTGAATGATCCGGAGAGGAACCTCGGGGGCGGGACTCATGCACTCATTTTCGCACAATACTCCGTCCGGGCCAAGAGGGGTCAGAGTCTGAGAGCGTGCTCTTGACAAGGCACCCGGCCCTATCTACCCTCGTTATCATGGGCTTTGCATCGACTTGCCACAATCGTGGCGCGTATCCTCCCCTGCGGTTCTGCCTTGCCCGCGCGCGGTCCATTCGTCGCCCGATCGGACCCTAGCTTTGTGTGGTATCGCCGGTGCCTTTCATGTGGACCCACCCAGACCCGCTTCAGCCGCTTGTGTGGAGCGCATGTCGTCCGTCCTTGCCCACCGTGGTCCGGACGAGGGAACGGTTCACGTGGATGGACCCGTCGGACTGGGCCACAGGCGGCTCAGCATCATCGACGTCGCAGGGGGCACCCAACCCATCTTCAATGAGGACCGGTCAAAGGCGATCATTTTCAACGGCGAAATCTACAACTTTCGCGCGCTGACCCAGGACCTCGAACATCGTGGCCACCGGTTCGAGACGCACAGCGACACCGAAGCCATCGTCCACGCGTATGAAGAATACGGCGAAGATTGCGTCCGCCACCTGCGCGGTATGTTTGCCTTCGCGATCTGGGACGCGGCCAAACAAGAGCTATTCCTGGCGAGGGATCGCGTCGGGATCAAGCCGCTGTACTACTTTTGGAGCGGATCGACCTTTCTGTTCGCCTCCGAGATCAAGGGCATCCTTGCGGATCCCTCCGTCCCGCGGGTGATCGATCCGCAGGCACTGGACGATTATCTGACCTTCCTCTACGTCCCGGCCCCCAAGACCATCTTCTCGGGTATTCGAAAGCTGCACGCGGGGCACACCCTGACGGTCACGCGATCCGGACCCCGGGAGCCGCGCGAGTACTGGGACCTACGCTTTGAGCCCGTGGTGGGAATGCGTGAAGAGGACGCCGCCCAGCTCCTCCTCGAGAAACTGCGCGAATCGGTCGAGATTCACCTGGAAAGCGAGGTTCCCCTCGGCGCTTTCCTCTCGGGGGGAATCGACTCCAGTACGGTCGTGGGAATCATGGCGGGGCTCACGAACCGTCCGGTAAGCACGGCGTCGATCGGGTTCCGCAACGAAAGCTTCGATGAGCTTCCCTACGCACGTGCCGCTTCCGAGCGCTTCCACACCTGCTCCCATGAGAAGACGGTAGAGGCATCGGCCGCCGGAATCCTGGACCGCCTGGTATGGCACTACGACGAACCGTTCGCGGATTCCTCGATGGTGCCGACCTATTACGTCTCGCAGGTTGCCCGCGAGCGCGTCACCGTTTGTCTCTCGGGAGACGGCGGCGACGAGAACTTCGCGGGGTATCGGCGTTATCGCTTCGATCTTTGGGAGAACCGCTGTCGGTCGCTGATCCCGCGCTCGCTCCGTCGCCCGGTGTTCGGCGCATTGGGCGCCGCCTACCCCAAAGCGGACTGGCTGCCGCGCGTTTTTCGCGCGAAGACCACGCTGCAAAATCTGGCTCTGGATTCCGAGCACGGGTACTTCCATTCGATGAGCTGGCTTTCGCCGGAGAAGAAGCGGAAGCTCTACCAGGAGCCGATCCGCCGCGAGCTGGACGGCTACGATTCCTTTTCGGTCATGGAGCCCTACTTCAGTCGTTCGGAAGGATGGGACCCCCTCTCGCGAATTCAGTACGTCGATATCAAGACCTACCTGGTCGACGACATTCTTGCCAAGGTGGATCGGGCCAGTATGGCCCACTCCCTCGAGGTCCGCGTGCCGCTGCTCGACCATCAAGTGATGGAGTTCGCGGCGACCCTGCCTTCCAGGTTCAAGCTGCGCGGCGCTCAGGGAAAGCGCGTGCTCAAGAGGGCCGTGGACGGTCTCGTCCCGCCCGAGATCCTGAATCGTACCAAGATGGGCTTCTCGGTTCCGCTGGCGCAGTGGCTCCGACGCGACCTTCGGCCCATGTTCGAGGAGAGGATGTTCGCCCGGGACGCATTCGTTTGCAGCCTCTTCGACACGCGCCCCATACGCGAATGGTGGGGCCGACACCAGAGCGGCAGGAGCGATTTCGCCCCCGAGCTCTGGGCCCTACTCGTGCTCGAGAGCTGGGGTCGGCGCTTCATTCGTGGATGAACGTCCTCGTCTTCACTTCCCTCTTCCCGAACAACGTCTGGCCCCATCACGGCGTGTTTATCAAGGAGCGGATGACGCGCGTCGCCGCGTTTCCAGGCATGACGTTCCGAGTCGTCGCCCCGGTGCCTTACTTTCCACCCCTGCGCTTGGGATCCCGTTGGCGCTTCTCGCAGGTGAGACGTAGGGAGACGATCGAGGGACTCGACGTGGTCCATCCACGCTACTTCATGATCCCCAAAGTTGCCACCCGCTGGCACGGATCGATGATGCTCCGGTCACTTCTCCCGGTCGTCAGGGAGATTGGGCGCGGATTCCATTTCGACGTCATCGACGCGCACTACGTGTACCCCGACGGGTTCGCCGCCGTGGAGATCGGGCGCGCACTCGGCAAGCCGGTCGTTGTCTCCGCGCGTGGAAGCGACATCAATGTCTTTCGAGAGATTGCCTCGGTAAGGGGCCTTCTCGAGCGCACGCTGGCGGGCGCCTCCGCGTTAATCGCCGTCTCCGACTCCCTGGCGAATGCCATGCGGGACCTTGGAGCTGAGTCGGGCAGGATTACGGTGATTCCGAACGGTGTCGACACTCGGAAATTCCGGCCGGTTCCACGGGACGAGGCGCGTGCCCGGACCGGGCTTCCTCCAGGCCGGGTCATTCTCGGGGTCGGGCACCTGATCGAGAGCAAGGGATTCGACCGCCTTCTGCAGGCGTTTCGGGCCCTCTTGAATCGGGGTGGCCATGACGACCTTCGTCTTGTGATCGTCGGCGAAGGTGTCTACCGGAGTGAGCTGGAACGGATGGTCGGATTCCTGAGTCTCACCGGCAGGGTGCTCCTCCCTGGTGAAATCCCCCACCGCGAGCTCCACCTCTGGTATAGCGCGGCGGATCTCTTCTGCCTGTTCAGTCGTCGGGAAGGCTGGCCCAACGTCGTGCTCGAATCGATGGCGTGTGGAACGCCTGTGCTCGCGACGCCCGTCGGAGGCGTCCCCGAGGCGATCGGGACCGATTCGGTGGGTGCCCTCGCCGACGGAGACGATGCCGCCCTCGCGGGCGCGATCGAGGCTGCACTCGCACGCCGCTGGGATCGCGACTCGATCACCCGATACGCGGCGGCGCACACCTGGGACCACGCCGCAGAGTCGGTGCGTGGAGTGCTGGAATCGGTGGTGACGCGCGGCGGCGCCCCCGCATGACGGCCATCCTTCATGTGCTCGATCACAGCTTGCCGCTCCACAGCGGTTACTCGTTCCGAACCCGCAGCATCCTCGATGCGCAACGGGCACGGGGATGGTCCGTGTCGGCCGTTACTTCTTCGAAGCACGAGTCGAGCTGGAAGCGGGACACGCCTTCGGTCGAGGAGATCGACGGGGTGAGGTATTACCGGTCGGGCCCGAGTCCCGCGAACCGACTCCCGTTCGCGGGTGAGCGGGCTCTGATCGACAGGCTCGCCCGGCGGATCGCCGAAGCCGCCGCGATCGAAAGGCCGCACCTCCTGCACGCACACTCCCCCGTGATCACCGCGCTCGCCGGCCTCAGCGCCGGAGGAAAGCTCCGCCTGCCTGTCGTCTACGAGATCCGAGCCTTCTGGGAGGACGCCGCGGTCGATCATGGAACCTATGCGTCGGGGTCGTGGAAATACAGGCTCACGCGTGCCGTGGAGACGTGGGCATGCCACCGGGTGAGCCAGATCACCGTTCTTTGCCGAGGGCTCGAGGAGGATCTCGCGGCGCGCGGCATTCCCCGAGATCGCATGGTCATCATCCCGAACGGAATTGACCCGGAACAGTTCGCCCATGCGGTGCCCGACGAGGAATATCGAGCGCGGTGGAATCTCGGCGGCAGGCGGGTCGCTGCCTTCCTAGGCTCCTTCTACCACTACGAAGGGCTCGATCTTCTCGTGCGGGCGTACGCGCGGCTGCGGTCCAAGCTCTCCGATCTGGCACTCCTCCTGGTGGGCGGTGGTGAGATGGAGAGGGACCTTCGGGACCTGGTCCAGGAGCTGGGTCTCGCCGACGGTGTCATCTTCGCCGGGCGCGTTCCCCAGGAGCGTGTACCCGGGATTTACGCGCTCGCGGACGTTCTGGTTTATCCTCGTTACCCTATGCGACTTACCCAGCTCGTCACACCTCTCAAACCCCTCGAGGCTATGGCGACCGGCAAGGCCTTGGTCGCCAGCGACGTCGGCGGCCATCGGGAGTTGATCCAGGACGGCCTGACGGGCGTACTCTTTCGCGCGGGAGAGGTCGAGGCACTCGTGGAAACCCTTGGCCGGGTGCTCGGCGATCCGGCCTGGAGAAGGAGTCTCGGGGAGGCAGGAAAGGCCTGGGTGGCTGCGGAGCGGAGCTGGCAACGGACCACGGCGCCCTACGCCGATGTCTACGCCCGTGCTACGGGGAGCGCGGCGGCGTCAGAACGTAAGGCGGTGGCGCTTTGAGGCGATCCAAGCTCCTCGTCCTTCTCACGGTGGATACTGAGATTTGGCCGTTCACGCCCAACTGGCGGGAACGAGGCCTCGAGGAGGAGGTCGCGCGTTACATCGATGGGGTCACCGAGTCCGGCTCGTTCGGTGTGCCGTATCAACTCGAGCGGTTGAGCCGCAGCGGGCTCAAAGGGGTCTTTTTCGTCGAGTCGCTGTTCATGTGTGAGGTGGGACCTGCCATTCTGCGGCGGATCGTCTCCATGGTTCAGGAACGCGGCCACGACGTCGAGCTCCACCTTCATACCGAGTGGCTCGCGCGGATGTCCCGCTCGATTCTTCCCGGGCGGACGGGACAAAACATGCGTCAGTTCACGGAGGCGGAGCAGACGACTCTGATCGCTCGCGGGCTCGAAAACCTGCGTGCGTGTGGCGCCGGTCCCGTGAGCGCGTTTCGCGCCGGGAATTTCGGAGCCAACCACGACACCCTGCGGGCCGTGGCGCGCAACGGGATCCCCATCGACACGAGCCTCAACGCCTCCTGCCTGCGTCTCGAATGCGACCTCGCTACCTCCGAGCCGGTCTATCAGCCAGGCCGAATGGGCGGTGTCTACGAATTCCCCGTGACGAATTTTCGGGACTTCCCCGGCCACTTTCGGCCCGCACAGCTCTGTGCGGCTTCCTCGAGCGAAATGGAGCGGATGCTCGAACAGGCCTGGGAGCGAGGCTGGCACTCCTTCGTCTGGGTTTCCCACGGCTTCGAGCTCCTGAAGAGGAGGATTCGCCCCGGTCGGCCCTCGTTGGCCGATCGGATCGCGGTTCGCCGCTTCGACCGGTTGTGCGATTTCCTCGCCGCGAATCGAGACCGCTTCCAGACGGTCGGTTTTGGCGATATCGATTTGGAGGCGATTCCGGGGGAGCAGCCCCGCCAGCCCTTGCGCTCCGGGTTGGCCAGGACCGCGGCTCGATTCGCGGAACAAGCGCTCAGTCAAATCATCTAAGGGCGGGACCGAGCGCCAGCGGTCGCAACGGACCAGAATTACGGCATGCACTTCTGTTCGATTTCGAGCGGTTTTTGCCTCTAGCCGGTACGGCGCATTTTGCCAGAGAAAAAGCAATCGGTGGCGGGTTAATGAGATAGCATCGAAAAAGGCCCGTGGGATCCCTGGCACCCAAGTTGCAAGATTCGATGAGCGGGGGTCTCCCGAAGTCCTTTGCCCAAGCTAGCCGATCACGGATCTCAGCCTGCCAAACGTTTGGGGTTTGGCCTCAACCGCCGAGGGATGATGGACCATTGTACGCCTCGACACCGCGTCGTTCGCAGTGGCCCCCGAGTAAGCCGGGTCCTGTGGGCGTCGCTTCTCTCCCTGACGCTCGCAGCGTGCTTGAGCGGCAAGGCGCTCGCGCTCAACGTTCCGATCACCGTGAGCGAGGGACTCCCGCAAGGGGTCAGCGGCATCTACCGCACGTCCGAGCCCGTTACGGTTGGCATTCCCCTTCCCGACGGAACGGGGATCACGAGCGTGAGCCAGCTCGGCCTTTCCGGAGCAAGCGCGGGGCAGTTCCGCGCGCTGGCGACGTGGTCGAGCGGCAATCTCAAATGGGCTCTTGTGGATTTCCAGACATCCGTTCCGGCCGGGGGGGTTCAGACCGCCGTATCGCTGACGGATGGAGGCGGATCGTTTGGAGGAAGTTCCCTAGCTACAGATAACGGCTCGACGATCACCGTCAGCACAGGCGCGGGCCAATTCACGATTCTGAAATCGAATTTCGACATGATTCACCAGGCAACGGTCGGAGGGCAGTCGTTCGTGCAGGCCGGCGGCCTCGGCGTCGTGGTTCGCGATCCCGCTGGACTCCAGTACACATCATCCAACGATGGCTCGTCGGTGGTGTCGATCGAGGAGAATGGGCCCGTCCGAGCCGTGGTACTCGCCAAGGGAAGCCTGAAGAACGCGGCCGGGATCCGCCTGATGGACTACACGGTCCGCCTCCATTTCTACGCCGGCAAGAGCTACGTCAAGACCTTCGTCAGTCTAAGGAACGCGTCCACTCTGGTCCAGGTACCCGCATTGCTGTCAAGCGCGCAAGTCGATCTTCCGGTCGCGCTCGGGGCGGGACGTTCTTTCTCGTTCGGAGTTCAGGGTTCGTCGCCGATCTCGCGCAGCTTCAGCGGCACGGAGACTGCGTATTTGTTTCAGGCCGCGACGCGGCTTCAGGGTCCGGACAACAGCTCGTGGACCAATCCGCCGATGCTGAAATCGGGGAGCGGTGCGTGGGACTTCTCGCAGCAAGGGCTTCAGGTCGTGCAGGGCTCGACGACCTTGAATCAGCTCTCGAACGTTGATGCCCCGGGTGCCGAGGGGTGGGGCGAGATCCGCGATGCGAGCGGTAAAGGCGTGACGTTCGCGCTCCGATGGATGTCCTTATACTGGCCCTCCGGGATCGAATTCGACGGCAACGGCAAAGCTCAAATCGAGCTCTTCTCCAAGCGGAATTCTCTCAGCACGATCAGCTTCGCCTGGGGCGCCTGGGAAACGCGCGAGCTGCTCTTCGATTTCCACTCCAGCTCCGGGAACAACACCGCGGCCCTGTACGCCCTCCAGTATCCCCTGCTCGGGCGTGCGCCCCTCGGCCAGTACGCACAATCCGGCGCTTTCTACGGCGAGCAGAAGCTCGTCAGCGCTCAGGAAGCCTCGAACTGGTTTGCTTCGCGTGGGGGGACGGCGCCTTCCGTCGACAACGTTCCGATGGAGGCGTGGCGCTACTACTACTGGCCGCAGGGGGGCGGATCGAACCAGGTCGACCAGGGGTTCCTGAACCTGATCGATTTCGCGCGCACGGGGTACGGCGGCTACTACGAGCGAGGAGAGCAGATCAGCCTGTTCAAGAGCGACAGCGCCGTCCGGCACTCGGACGGCTTCGATTACCACGCGAATCCGATCATCCCGAGCAATGGCGCCTCGTACAACAGCGTCACGTTCGATTTCGAGCATCCCCACATGATCAGCATGCCGATCTATTACTGGATGAGCGGAAACGAGCTGATGAAGGAAAGCGTCATGGAGTTCTCCGAATGGTACGACGTTCTGACCAACGGCCAGCTCGGCGGTTTCGCCCCCCAGATCCGCCTCGGCTCCGGAAACATGCGCGTGTGGTCGCGGTCGCTTCGGAATCTCTCCGCGCTGGAGGAGTTCACCCGGGATCCGCACTACCAGCAAGCCGTCCAGACCATGATGCAGCAGCTGCTGGACACCGACGACAGCCCCCCGAATTGCACTCCGTACGGGCGGAGCCGGACGCGCGGGTACGTCTGGATGCTCCATGGGGATTGCACGACCGAGCGGAGGATCAGCGATTTCTTCACCGTTCAGATCCACGCCGAGGCAGTGTGGGAAGCGTACCGACTCTTCAAGCGGAATGGCTTCGCTCGGACCGAGGACATCGAGGATCTCCTGCTGGGACTCGCGGATTTCGCCTACAACGAGTTCTATTTCGAGGTGAACGGAGGCAGTGCGCTTCGAGACTACGGATACCAGTACTCGACCCTCCTGGACACGGCGAACAATGCGAGCACGAACCCAACCTATTACGGGTCGGGACTCTTTCGGCCCATCTCGAGCGGGCGTCTGTTCGAGTTTGCGTACGAGCTAACGGGCGACGTGAAGTACCTGGATCGCGAAGCGAAGCTCTTGAAGGGGGATGTCCAGTACGTCAGCACCCGGACGCCGTCGGATCCGAAGTGCCAGGCATTCATGTATGAAGACTTGAATCGCGGTGCGGTGGGCTGGCAGGCGATGAGCGGCGTGAACGTCACGAACAACGGGGGCGGTTCCTACACGTTGCGATGGACCGTCCCATCAGGGGCCTCGGCCTATCGCATCAAGTATGCGGCTCACCCGATCATCCCGTGGCTCGGATTCGACCAGGCGGCTCGAACCTATGCATTCAGCCCGCAGAGCTACACCGCTTGGTTCGGGGCCCAGAACCTGAACAACGAGCCCGCGGTTCAGGCCCCGGGCTCATCCCAGCAATTTACGGTGACCGGACTGGACCCGACCACGGCACAGTATTTCATGGTCAAGTACCGGGGACCGAGCAGCGCCGACACAAGCAGCCCCGGCCGGGTATCGGATCTGAGGGCACGTTGAACGGACAACTTGAAACGGGGCGGCACATGAAGAGAAGCATACGAATCGGAAGCTCGTTCCGGACGGGCGCCATGGCGCTCGCGATCTCCTGCTCCCTCGCGCACGCGCGACCCGCGGACGCCTACGATTCCGCCAATCTTACGCCCAATACATGGTCGCAGCTTAGCGTGCCCGCACCGGTTCCCAATTTCCGAGGATGGAATCAGGGAGTCTACAACCCTCGCGACCACACGCTGATGCACTACGATGGATTCGTGGACGCCCAGCATCCCTACACCATCTATTCCAACTGCATGTGGAGTTACGACTTCGTGACGAACAAGTTCACCGTGAAGACGGTAAGCTATCTCCACGGGGGCCAGAATCCGAGCGATTGGTATCCGGTCTCGCCGTGCGACCCCCCCTGCCAAACGGTTCATCCGTTCGATCGTCATCCGTACGGCGGGATCACGTACGACACCCAGGACGACGTCATGATTCTCTTCGGGGGCGTGAACGCCAGGTCCGGCATTTACGATTTTGGGGATACCTGGGCCTACAATCCGGCGACCAACACATGGGCCAACATGAACCCATCGGTCCACCCCCCCGCGCGCGAAGAGCATTGCTCGGCGTATGCGCCTTCGACGAATCAGGTGATTCTCTTCGAGGGAAGTTGCGGGTCCTGCTTGGACGTATGGGCGTACAGCTACCCGTCGAACACGTGGACCCGGAAGGACTACGCGGGGCAGACCCTTCCCTCGCCCCGCCGCACGCATTCCATGGTCTGGGTACCCTCCCTCAACAAAATCATGCTGTTCGGCGGGAAAACGCAGGACGACTCGGCATTCTTGGGTGACACCTGGCTCTATGACCCGGTGACCAACGTGTGGACCCAGGTGACGCCTTCCTTTTCGCCGCCGGCGCGGCTGGCGGGGGGACTCGCGTACGATACCCGCAACAATGTTGTCCTTCTCCGCGGAGGCTACGGTTCGGGCGGTGAGGTGAACGACACGTGGGTTTACCATCCCGACACAAATCGCTGGGAATCGCTACAGCCTCCGGTGACCCCCGGACTCTTGGGAAGGACGGATTGGCGCTTGGCGTACGATCAGGCGAACGCGGTCTTCCTGCTGTGGGACTCCGCGGGAACGGTGTGGGCGTTCAAATACGTCCCGGCCGGGCAAGGTTCAGATACGTATCCCCCATCCGCGGTGCGGGACCTCAGGCCGCACTAGCAGGGCCTGCGACCCGCGGGCCGTCCGAGACATTTCCGGAACATGAGATAGAAGGCCGGTGCCAGGAGAAGGAGCAGATCGGTCGGCGGCGGTCCTCCTCCCGGAGGTCCGGACGCGCCGTGCAACGCACTGAGGGAGCCGCAGCCGAAGATCGATTCATCCCCAAGACGGCGGACGCCCTGCTTCGTCCCCTGCGGAACACCTCCCTCCCTTCCATCCACGATCCCGTTCGAATTGCAGTCCGGGTTGGACGGGCAGGAATCAAACACATCCGGAATTCCATCGGCGTCCTGATCCGGATAATCCCCGTACGCGATCTTCAGGGCCGCGGTCGTCGCGTCGAAATAGCTGATGATGGGCCGCGCCTGCGCGTCCAGTCGGAGCGAGCTGTAGCCTCCGACATCGCCCACGCTGTCGACGGTCTGGACGGTCCATACCCCGCCGATCCGGGAGGCGTATTTCAGGGAGGTGGAGGCGGCGTCATAGTAAGAGATATGGGCGTTTCCGCTCGCGTCCAGGGCCAGCGATGTTACGGACGGGGCTACGACCGCGCCGACCCCGTCCACGTCCTCGTAATGCCAGAGGGCGCCGTCGAAGTAGGCGTACCGAAGGACGACGGGCGCAGCCGCGATGTAGCTGATATGCGGCCTGCCTAACGCGTCGATCCTGATGGAATTGAATCGACCTGAGTCCCCTGTCGAATCGATTCCCTGGGTCGTCCAGATGCCGGCCACCTGTTTCGCCAGACGCAGCGTCCCGACGTTATCGAAGTAGGCGATCTGGGGGTTGCCCATGGCGTCGAGAGCCAGACTGTTGTACTTGCCGCGTTCTGCAAACCGATCGATGAATGCGGTCGACCAGGTGGATCCGTTCAAGACCGCATACTTGAGATCATCCGTGATACCGCCGGCGGGGTCACGGGTATGGTAGTAGCTGATGTGCGGCGTTCCCGAGGCGTCCACCTGGATCGAGTTGTAGAACCCCATGCCTCCCTGGCCCGGTTCGGAATCGATCACCTGGATCGTGGTTTGCCCCTGGTTGTTCCTCCAATACTTGAGCTGCATCGTGAAGCCATTCAAGTATCCGACGTGCACGATGCCGGAGGAGTCGACAGCCAGGGACGTGAATTCCCCGCCCGCGTCGACCGTTTGCAGGATCCACTTCTTGTCCACCGGGCTCAGCGCCGCGTACTTGAGATTGCGGGGAGACCCGAAGTAGGAAATCACCGGGTATCCGTTGACGAGGCCCAAAGAGGTCGACTGGCCACTGTTCGAGCCAACATCCACGAATTGAATCGCCCACGTCTCCGCTGAAACGGTCCGTCCCGCACCCGCCGAGGCGAGCACCAGGGAAAGCGCCACGAGGATCTTCCCGCGATCAGCCATGCAGTAAGCGTATCCCTTCCGGAGGGAGAGCGTCAATCGACGGTCTCCGTCGAGCGCGGAGGCTTGCGGCGCCAGCGCCGGAGTTTGAGGAGCAGACGCGTTCCCAGGAGAGCGCGTACCAGGATTCGCCAAGCGGCCGCGTTCCCCGCCCGAAGGCGGATGGCTTGCCAAGCCTCGTGACGCGCCACCCCGAGGCGGTCCACGGCGAGCGCCTCGCCGGCTACCAGGGTGTGCGCATGGCTCAGCGCCTCCATCCGATAGGGCTCGAAGAGGGCGGCCGTTGCGGGCTCTCGGAAAAGGCCCTCGTACAGACCGACGGTATTCCTACGATACGAATCGAAGTCGATGCCGCTCAGGCCGCCGGGCGCCGCCCGGTAGTGGACCAGGATTTCGGGGACGAAATCCACCTCGCAGCGTGCCGCGATGCGCAGCCAATAGTTCCAATCCTCGCCGAACGAGAGATCCTCGTACATGTAGCCTACTTCCGTAACGAGATGTTTTCGGAACACGACGGTGGGAGTGGGCATCATGTTTCGATACAGCATCGCCCGCAGGGCGCGGCCCCGATATTCCTCGGTGGGCTCGCGGACCTCGCGATAGCCGCCGCTCTTCGTGATCCCCGCGCTGCCGCAAAAGACGAACCCCACGATCCGATTTCGGTCGAAGAGGGGTACTTGGAGCTCCAGCTTTCGGGGGAGCCAGAGGTCGTCGCTGTCCAGAAACGCCAGAAGCTCCCCCCGGGCCGCGCGCATTCCGGCGTTTCGAGCGGCTGAGCTTCCTCGATTCAGCTGGTATTGGTAAACGATGGTGCTCCGGGGGTAGCGCTCCTCGATCAGCTCCCGCGTGCCGTCGGTGGAGCCGTCATCCACCACCACGATCTCGTAGTCGGTGAACGTCTGCGCGAGGACGCTAGCGATCGCCTCCGCGAGGTAATCACGCCGATTGAAGGTTGGGATGATGACGCTGACGCGCGGGGTGCGTGCGGTCATTCGCGGGCCGCCTCCGCGACGATGTCGAACGTCGTAAGGGCAGCGCGGGCACGCTCGGCGGCGAGTGCTGAGAACCCGGCACGGCGCGATTCATAGCCCGCCTCATAATCCTCCACGAAGGCCGTGCATCGTGCGGCACTAAGATCTCCGAGGTCCGCAAGAAAACCGTGCGGCCCGACGGTGCCAAGAAAATGTCTCACCTTGGGCTCGTAATCCAGGCCGATGAGGGGTGTTCCGGCGGCTGCGGCAAGGATGAGTGAGTGAAGACGGGCTCCCACGACGTACCGGAAGCGCGCCATCATGCTGCGAAGCGCCTTGGGTGGAGGTACCCTCGGAACGCGAATGGCTTGGGGGCGCGTCTCCATCCGCGCCAGGATCTCATCCACGACGACGAGGTCGTCGTCACCCACCACCCCAGTCCTTAGGGGCATGAATACCGGGGTGAGGGCCGTCCGGCGGACCAAGCGGTCACAGAGAGACGCGATCTCCCCCAAGATTCGAGCTCGCTCGACCGGCTCGCCCCTGTCGCCCCAGAAGAGTCCCTCACAGGGGAACACCCCCACGAGCCGGCCTTCGGCGAGCAGGCGCTCGGGAATGAGGCGACGCAAGCCATCCGCACCGTCCTCTCCGCGGAGAAGGAAGGCTGGATCCGCGGTGACACGTATCGGCGTGCTGGCGACGCCGATCGAGTGCAGCAGCTCGGCGCTTGCCCGGTCTCGAACCGTGATGATCGCGGCCCGATTCGCAGCCCGGCGGATGAGGCGTGCACCCCACGCCGTTCGGATGGGTCCGACGCCGAGGGCGAAGAACGCTACGGGGACGCCGAGCAGGCGCGCGATGGTGCACTCGTCCAGGATCCGAACCAAATTCCGCCTCGACGTGTTGTCGCGCAAGAGCCCACCCCCTCCGAGGAGGAAGAGGTCCGCGCCCGCGATGGCGGACCACACCCGTGGAAGGGCCCCCGAAAGGAGTCCCGAGGCGAACTCGAGGGGACTGTAGTAAGAGCGCTGCGCCACTCCCCGCAACGGGTAAAGCCCCGCATAGTCGCGCTCGACCTGCTCCGGAACTTCCGAGACGATGACGAAGCGCGCATCCGGATAGCGCTCGCGGAAGGTGTCGAGCATCGCGAGCAGAATCGCCTCGTCTCCGAGGTTGCCGCATCCGTACCATCCCGAGATCACGATCTTGCGCACGCTAGGGCTCCGCGACTTCCCCGCCCCGCGCGATGCGGCGGATGCCCGCAGGAAGCTCTCCCAAGTGGCGGATTCCTTCGCTCGCGAAGAAACCTGTGTAGATCAGCGTGAGCGGGTACGCTGCGAGGGTCGCGGCGCGGACGATGACCCCGAGAAGATGGAACGTCCCCAGCGTGGAGTCCGCTGCCCAGGAGACGGCATAGCAGAGCCCTGCGATTCCCAGGACCGCGGCAATTCTCCGAAGATCGTAAGGAACCGGAAACAGCCGCTGGGAGGCCACGTAGGTCCACACCATCATGACTCCAAAGCTGATCAGCGTAGCGACGGCGGCGCCCATCGCGTGAAAGGCATGGATGAGCACGACGTAGAGGACGAGCGTGAGAATACCCGTCCCGGTCATGATCGCCGCGATCGGGCCGGTGCGGCGAGTCAGGAGCATTCCGAGCCGGAAATACTGTGCCCATCCGTTGAACACGTACGCCAGCGCCACGATCGGAACGATTTGGTAGGCCGAGAAATATTCCGGTCCGGCCATGACCCGGAGAATGTCCTTGATGAAGATCGAAACGCCGAGGACGGCGAAGACGATGAGAGCAGCAAAGTACTCAAACATGCGGACGTAAATCGCAGGGGCGTTCGCCTCTTTCTCGACCACGAACATCTGTGCCTGCCACATTTGGAGAAAGGGTGCGACGACCAACACGTTGATCATGAAGCCAAACTTGTACCCTAGGGCATAGACACCAACCGCGCTGAGCCCGGCGTAGGCGTTGAGAAAGTAACGATCCGCGAAATTGAGGATGAACAGGCCGAGTCCCGAAAGGACAAACGGCATCCCGTAACCCAGCATTTGGCGGACCTTGAAGACCGAGAACGAGAACCCAATTTCTGAGACCGTCCGGGCCAGAAGGATGACGCTGGCGAGCAGGTTGCTTATGAGGGTGCTCAGGAGAAACCCCAGCACTCCCATGTGACGGAACGCGATGAAGTAGATGTTGAGCGAAAGCCCGACGAGGAGCTGGCCGATCGATGCGACGACGTAGAGCACGGACCGTTCCTGCACGCGTAGGTAGGTTCGGCAGACGTCGCCAATGGTGCCGACCCAGAAGGCGAGGATCGCGAGTTGGATGTAGAAGGCGTAACCGGAGGCACGGAACAGGATCTCCGACGCCTGCTTCGAGGCTACGATGATGACAAGCCCGACCACGCCCGCCACCAGCGTGTTAAAGAGGAGCGCTGAGCCGATCACCTCCCGACGCTCCTTGTCGTCGTTCGAGGAGTAGTAGAAGCGGAACACCGCGGTTCCGATTCCCATTCCCACAAGCATCCCGACGAGAACGATCGTGAGGTCGAGCATGTCCATGATCCCGTACTCGCGCGGCGAAAGGAAATGGGTGTAGATCGGAATCATGAGGAATCCGACCGCCTTGTTGGTCAGATTCCCCACCGTGTAGATGGAGGTGTGCTTGAAGCCGTCACGGAGCGCCCGGAGCATATCCTCTCAGGCGCCCCGCGAGCGCGTCACGGACTCATACGGAGCCGACACGTGTTCTCCTGGGAGCGAGCTTCGCCACGAGCTTTTCGGAGGCTCTCGCGGCGAGATGCGGGAGCCAGGCGATAAAGGGAGCGGGGTCCTGCGCATCGAAGAGCTCGAGCGCCTTCGGCGCGAAGAGGAACCGGACCAGGTCGTCCTTTCGTATTGCCGGATCGAGGAAGCTTTCGAGATAGACTTCCCAGTCGCGGTCCAGATCGACCCAGATCCTGCGATTCCTTTGAGGTCCGGCACAGGCGGGCTTCCCCAACGCGAGGTCGTCGTAGGCGGCGGACAGGAGATCGACGCCGTTCGCAAGGGATGTTTTGACGAGATACTCCGTCCTTCCGACGGTCGCTTCGATGAAGTAGGGCTGCCCGGCACCGTCGACCTTGAATTCCACGGAGCCAAAACCGCGGTAGCCTACCCCCTCGAAGACTCGCAGCCCCTCACGCAGGAGGTCGGGCCGGTCGACGCCGCGCGCGGCACTTGCGGAGCCGAGAAGCCGAGGGTACTGGCGAATTTTTTGTCCGGCGAACGAAGCCAGGAGGTCGCCGGTCTGACCGAAGTAGTAATTGGTGAAGAAGATGCTCTCGTCCCCGCCGGCGATCCAACTTTGAAGTACGAAGCGCTTGACCCCCGGGTGCGACTCGATCGTTCGAACAAGCGCCGCCTGATCCGGAACGAGCAGGACCTTGAAGGCCGACATCGATTCCGCGGGCTTCACGATGCAGGGGTAGGTGATTGCGGAACCGGCGCGCCGCACATCGTCGGTGGTTTCGACGACCCTCGTCTCCGGGATGCGGAGCCCTTTCGAGCGTGCGTGCTCGGCGAGCGGTTCCTTGTCGATGAGCCGATCGAGCAGCTCCCGGCTCGGAAAGGGCAGATGAAAACGCTCCCGCAGATCCCTCTGGTGGGGGTTCAAGAGCCGGACCATCTTATCGTTCGTGACGAGGAGGAGCGGACGCCTCGCAGCGCGCTCGCCGATTTGATTCAATGTCTGGAGAAGCTCCGGCCCGTAGAGCGAAGGGCATGCGATCTTGATACCGTACCGGCTCCGCGCGGAGGGCTGGCGGAAATCCGACTCGATCCCGTAGACGGGCACGCCCCGCCGCGCGAACGTCCGCACGATGGCGAGTCCGTGCGAGCAGAGGCCTACCACCACAACGGGCGGCGTTACGAGCGTCCGCAGTCCTGCCTCCAGCGATTCGATGGAGGAGTGGACCTTCATGCCGGCCTCGGTGCCGGAGTGCCGTGCCACGCTGCCTCCGGAGCGGGCTCGGGTGCGGCCGCCCGTTTTCGCTTTTCGCCCCGGTACACCACATCCAGCAGCACGCCGGCGATGATGATGTAGTAATACAGGTCGAAGTAGGCGAGGCCGAGAAACGCGCCCGCAAGCGCGTAGGCGATGATCGAACCCTGCAGCATTTCTGCGAGGTCGCGTACCCATTTCCACTCAGGTCGCCCCTTTGTTTCGTTCCGCAGCCTCTGAAGTCTCAGGAGGGACGCGCCCATGAGGCTCAGAAAGATGGCGAGACCCGGGAAGCCTTGCTCCCCCAGGACCTCGAAATAGATGCTGTGCGCGTCGTGGTAGTTCAGGGGCTCGGGGGCAAAGCGAAGGAACAACTCGGGAGTAAACGATCGGAATCCCCCGCCGATGAAGCGGTTCGTGGCCAGATTCCATGCGAAATGCCACGCGTTGATTCGTCCCAGCGCCGAGGGGTCTTGTTGGTACTGTTCGATCGTCGACATCCGGTTCATCCAGCCTTTGGGGCTGAACGTCAGGATGAGCCCTACTGCGAATGTAGCCATCGCGAGAGCCCGGAATCGGTGTCGGGACCGCCACACCAGCGCCAACGTGAGGCCGGCGAAACCGACGAGCGCTCCCCGCGAGTAGGAGCAGATGATCGAGATCGTCGAAAGAGCGAATACTCCCTGGAGCGCGATCCGCCTCCACCCGCGCGTTTCCTGGCGAATGAAATACAGGATGAGCGGGAGGATCATCAGCTCGGCCAAAGCCAGCTCGTTGTTTCCAGCGATGAAGGTATCATCGGGGCCCCAAACGAGGTAGTTCCCGCGGGTGATGATCGAGAAAATACCCCCTTTGACCCCGAAAAACGCGATCGACGCCATGATGACGAATACGAACTGGTTCAGCCGTTTTCGGTCCTGAAGGAGCATGCCCGCGATGACGGCCATGAGGAGGATCCTTGCGAACCGATTCCACTCGTCCCACGGGTTCGGGGAAAGAGCCACCATCGATGTGAACGTCGTGTAGAGAAACCAGAGGATGATCAGCACGGTCTCGCTACGTATCGGGAAGCGGCCCATCTTCCGGGTGATTGCCATTCCGAGGGCGGTCGCGGCGCCGAGCGTCAGGGCGACCGGAAACGTGGAGAGCCGGTAGACAAAACGGTGCGGGTTCATGAGCCCGACCCACACGTAGGCCAGGATCCCGAACTGCGGATTGAAGATGGCGAGGGGCACGCATCCCATGAGAACCGCCATGAGGAGGAGATCTCTCACTAGGAATTTGCCTCCATCGCCCGGTAGAGCGCCAGCTTCACCGAGAACAGGGCGCGATGCTCTTCCCACGGCGTGCCGCGGCGCCATTCGAACGGATCGTCACCGGGCTCGTTCGGGCCGAAACGCGTCGTGAGGGCGCAGCGGTACCCCGCCGCGCGCACCGCCTCCCTCACATCGGCGGTGTAATCCGCGCGCGTCCCGTTGGGATAGGCGAAGAGCCTCGTCTCCCGTCCCAGCTCGCGCTCGATGGTCCGCTTCGACTCTTGAAGCTCCGCAGCGACGCGCTCCGGCGTCTCCAGACTCAAGATGGGGTGCGTGACCGTGTGCGAACCGATCTCGATCCTTCCCTGGGTCATGGCTTCGGTCTCGTCCCAGGAGAGCATGAGGTTGGATGGCAGGCGCGAGCGGTCGACCTCGAGGACCTCGAAAAGCGAGGTGAGCGCCCGCTCGCGCTCTTCCCCACCCATACGCTTGAGCCTCGCAAGCACCTTGTGCGCGGTACCCTCTCGTGCCGCGATCGGCCGGATATCGGTTGGATCTCCGCGGTCGGGGTCCGGATAGCGATCCTTGCGCGTCTGCTCGAACGCGAAGAGCGCCTGATCGTGCCACAAGATCCTGCCCGTACCGATCGAACCCGTCACGACGAAGATCGAGGCAGGGAGTCCGTAGCGTCGGAGGACGGGATACGCGTGGGTGAAGTTGTCCCGATAGCCGTCGTCGAATGTGACCGCGATCGCGCGCGGGGGAATCTCGCCCTGACCTGCGCGGTCCAGAAGCTCCGAAAGCGGGAGCACCCGGTAGCGCCGCCCCAGGTGCCGCATCTGTTCGTCGAATCGATCGACCGCAACGGTATCCAGCATGAACTCCCGTGGCCGGTCATGGATTCGGTGGTAGATCAGGATTTGGAACGGCCTTCCCCTCCTCGCTCGGAGACGCGGCGTGAAGCCATTCGGGGCGATCGAGAACCGGTCCCCCACGGCGCGCAGCGTTGCGGTCCCGCCCATGCGGTCGAAGCCCGAGGCCAGCCAGGCCGGAATGCGGCCACGTCCGCGGCTCACGCGGGGTCCCTCGGCTCGGAGGAGGAGATGGGTCCCCGGTCGCCCCGCTCGGGCGGGGCGGGACGGTCCTTGGAAGCGACCCGAGCACGAAGGCGTCGGACGGATGCCCCCAGGCTCGAAAGCTCGAAATAGAGCAGCCCCCAATGGCCCTTTCCCAGGCAGGTGAACCGCGTGCTCTCCTTCACTTCCCCCGCCCACGAAAGCTTATGCTGCGTGACGCCGCCCAGAAAATCATAGGTATGAAGCCCTTCCCGCACGCTTTCCTCCAGGACGAGCGAGCGGAGAATATTTCCGACACCGTGATCTTCCCACGCAGGATCGTATCCCTCCTGCAACAGGTAGAGGACGCCCTCGTGCGCGACGCAATGTTGGTGGGCGACGGGACACCCGTCCACGTCGAGCGTGTGGAGCCGAAGCCAGCCGCGATCGCCGAACCGATGCGACATCTCACGGTAGAAGGCCCGCTTTCGGGGGTCTGCGAAGACCCCCCGCTGGCCCCGTCCCTTCCATCTCAGCTCGTGAAGCTCGAAGAGCGACGTGAGCGCGGCGTTGATCTCTTCGGGAGTCGATGCCCGACGGATGCCCACCGTGTGCTCCTCTTCGAGGTGCCGCTTGAGCGACCGAACCTTCGTCCGCATTCGCGGCTTGAGCGAAGCGACATAAGCGTCCCAGTTGGAAGGAAGGCGCGTGAAGACCGCGCCCATTCGTTGCTCGCGCACCCTCGCGCCGGAGGTATCGAGCAGCGAGCGAAGCACGCCGTAATGCGGGGACGTGGTCGGCATCTCGCAGATCCTGACGAGATCGAAGCGGAGCCCAGACTCACTGAAGAGGAATCTCCAGAAGTCCTCGACGACCCGCGGCCCATCGCTCACCGGAATGAGGAAATCGAGGTAGTCCGAATCGAACGATCCGTCGCCCAGGAGCCTCAGCGTTCGGAACGGAACCAATCTCTTCCAGAGTTCGCGCTCCACCATCAGCGGAAGGATGCCTCGGGCCACTGCTCCTTCCCGGGCCACGACAATCGCAAGACGTCGGCCCGCGCCATAGTGTTCCCACCAGCATCGGAGCCAGGCCCACGTGTTGAAGAGCGTCCTTGTGGGACTTCGTTCCAGAAGGGATTCCCACTCCGGCCGGAGGGCGTCGAACGTCGCGTCGTCCGAGACTACTTCGAACCGAAGCTGAGCTTTCATGGGAACCTTCGGCCCCGCCCCGGCCTCAGGCGCCAGGACGCGTTAGGCATCGCAGCGACGCCGCAGCCATAGCTCCAGGACCATGAGATTCCAGAGCGCGGTCCCGTAGAAGGAGGTCGTGTCCTTTTCGTGCTCGGCGATGAGCCGCTCCAGCGTGCGCTTTTGGAAATAGCCGCGGGCGACGCTTCGCTCGCCGAGGACGAGGTCGCGCATCATTCCATTCAGCCCGGGATCGGTGCGGAGCCAGATCGCGATCGGCAACCCGAATCCGTGTTTGGTCTTCGCGATTACCTCGGGAGGCAGAAGCTCACGGTAGGCACGCTTGAAGAACACGCGGAGCTTTCGACCTTTCATCTTGAGCTTGGCCGGGACCCGTGCCGCGGCCTGGGCAAGGGTGGCGTCGAGGAAAGGATATCGCACGGCGATGCCGGCACGCTCGGTCATCCGGCTCACCTTGTAGAGGTCGTTGTCGGCGATCGCGACCTTCAAGTCCAGGTAGAGATGTCGATCCAGGTCGGTATTCCCCAAGGCGCGCCCGTAGTGATATTCCATCGCCCGGGCCGGGTCGTAGCCATTCAACGTACGCAGGAAGTCGGTCTCGGCGACTTGGACTAGGGGAACGATGCTGAGAAAATCGTACGCGGCCATACGCGCGACCGCCGGCAAGGACGCTTTCTCCACGTACTTTCGCGCTCGCACGAAAAGCGGAATGGGCACGGCCCGCGCCACAGCGTTGACCGCGGGCGTGAGGAGCGGGCGGCGGAGCCACGCCGGAATCCTGGAAAAGTAGTCAAACACCCGGTTGAAGGCGTATCGCTCGTTCCCCGCGAACAGCTCGTCCCCCCCGTCGCCAGCGTAGAGAAAGTCGACCCCGTGATCTCGGGCCAATTTCGCGCAGAAATAGGTGGGGACCGCAGAGGAATTACCGAAAGGCTCATCAAACTCCTCGACGACAATGGGCAGTGCCTGGGCGGTGTCCGCCGGTGAGACGAAATACTCGTGATGCTCCGCTCCAAAGCGCCGTGCCGCGATGCGCGCATAGCTCATCTCGTTGAAGCGCTCTTCTCCGAATCCGATCGAGAAGGTCCGGATGGGACGACCCGCGACCTGCGTGAGGGTCCCGCAGACGGCGCTCGAGTCGATACCCCCGCTCAGGAAGGCCCCGATCCGCTCGTCGCCACCGTCCGCTTCGTAGCGCACGCGGACCGCGTCGCGGAACGCGTCGCGGACCTCCCGCGCGAGCAAGGTCTCCGAGGCCGGACTCGGCTCACGGAAGTCGATGTCCCAGTACGGTTCGGTGGTTACCGATCCCGAGGCGCAGATCAAGACATGGCCGGGGGGGAGTTTTCGAAACTCTCGATAGATCGTGTCCGGGGTCGGAATGAACGAGGAGGCAACAACGTCCATGACCGCGTGCTCGTTCAACGTGCGCCGGAACGGCACGGGTGCCTGGTCGATGGCGCGCATTCTCGAGGCGAACACGAATCCTCGCGGGTCTCCCCCATAGAGAAGCGGATGCACGCGGAATCGGTCCGTCGCGAGGAAGAGGCGATGATCCCTCGAATCCCAGATCGCGATCGTGAATTCACCGCGGAGCGCCTTCACGAAGGTGATACCGGAGCGGAGGTAGCGCTCGAGCAGGGACCGCAGCCATGCGCCGCTTGGATCCTCGGTTCGGCGGGCGGGGCCTTCGTACAGATTCCCATGGAACGCGATGGCCAGCTCGCGGTCGCCCAGCCGCTCCTCCAGGATTCCCGCCTGAAATCCGTGGACGTGGTGGACCCCCAAGCCGAGCGAGCTCCCGAGGATGCGACATTCCGGAGTTCCAAGGGGACCGAGCCCACGGCACATCGGCTCGACGTCTCCCAGGCTCAGGCTCCGGCCGAAGTCCCGCAGCCAGACGCCGCAAATGCCGCTCATCCCCCAGCCCCCTCCCCAGGTCTGGCTCCGCTCACACGCGCCTCGTTTGGGGGTCGATGAATGCCTGGTGCCATTCCTCCAGCACGAGAAGGCACCAGATCCAATCGCTGTAATCGCGGCGCCCCGTCGCGTGATGCTGGAGCATCCGATCGAGGATATCCCGGTTGAAGTATCCCCGCTCCAGGGCGCGGGGATCGAGCAGTCGCCTCCGCGCATGGGATTTCAAGTCGGAGCGGAACCAGGCCTCCTTGGGAATTCCGAATCCCTGCTTCTTCTTCTCGAGAATGGCGGCCGGAAGGTACCGAGCGGCCATCTTCCGAAAGAGGTACTTCGAGACGCCGTCGCGTAGCTTCCACGAGGGCGGAAGCGTTGCGACGTAACTCACCAGGAGATGATCGAGAAGCGGCGCGCGCGATTCGAGGCTGTGCGCCATCGTCGTGCGATCGACCTTGACCAGGATGTCGTCCGGGAGGTAACCCATCGTATCTGCGTACTGAAGCCGCGAGAGGCGATCGAGGGTGCGCACCTGCGGCGAGTCTTCGAGCGCCGAGGCCGCCGATTGCCGGAACGCACCCAGCTCGGCGCGCATCGCCGGGGAATAGACCCGCTCCTTGATGTACGGATAGATCCCGATCCGTTCGGGGGTCGAGTCCCAGGGCATGTGTCCGATTTCGTAGAGCCGATTCCTCCCGGGCCATTCGATCGGGAGGCTCGCGGCCACGGGGCCGAGGAGACGACGGCGCACTGCCTCTGGAATCCAGCGCCAGAGCCGGGGCTCCATCGCTTTCTGGTACCGCGTATACCCCGCGAAGAGCTCATCGCCGCCGTCGCCGGAGAGCACCACCTTGACGTGCTCCGCCGCGAGCTTGGCTACGTAATAGCTTGGCACGGCGGAGGAATCCCCAAAGGGCTCGTCCAGGTGCCACACGAGATCGGGCAGGATTTCCACCGCGTCGGCGCGCACGACGAATTCGTGATGCCGGGTGCCGAAATGCCGAGCCACCGCGCGGGCGTCCTCGACCTCAGAGAATCCCTGCTCCTCGAAGCCGATCGTATAGGTGCGAACGGGCTCGCTTGCGAGCTGAGCCATCATCCCGACAACCGCGCTCGAATCGAGCCCACCGCTCAGGAACGCGCCCAGCGGCACGTCGCTGATGAGTCTGCGCCGGACCGATTCGCGGAAGAGATCTTCGAGGTGCTCCAGGGCCTGCGATTCGGTTTCGGGGGCGCCGTTCGGCCCGAACGTCAGCTGCCAGTACGGGCGAGTTGTGAGGCGATCATCCTCGAACCAGAGATAGTGTCCCGGAAGCAGCTTGCGGATGCTTCGAAAAATCGTCCTCGGCGCGGGGATATAGAAGTAAGTCAGGTACGCGTCGATCGCCGAAGGATCTACGTCTCGCGCGAGCTTTGGGTCGACGAGGAGCGCTTTCATTTCCGAGGCGAAGGAAAGGTGGCCGGCCCGGTGATGGTAGAACAAGGGCTTCTTTCCCAGCCGGTCCCGCGCGGCGAACAGAGCCCGTCGCTCGGCGTCCCAGATCGCGAAAGCGAACATGCCGTTCAACTTCTGGAGAGAATCGACACCCCATCTGCGGTAGGCCTTGAGGAGGACCTCGGTGTCGGACTGAGTGCGAAAGGTCTCGCCGAGTCCCTCGAGCTCCGCCCTCACTTCCAGGAAGTTGTAGATCTCACCGTTGAAGACGATGCAGAGCGAACCGTCCTCGCTCAACATCGGCTGGTGACCCCCCGGAGAGAGATCGATGATCGCGAGCCGCCGGTGGCCGAGCCCCGCGGGAACGAGAAGCGCGACTCCCTCGTCGTCCGGACCACGGTGCCGGAGAAGCCGCGCCATCCGCTCGACCGTCTCGCGGGCCGGTCCCCCACTCGTGAGATCGACGACACCCGCTATCCCGCACATAGGATGTTCCCCAAGGACAGAAGCGCTTTGGCTCTGCGCTTCGCCCAACGAACGGCTCCCCCTGCCCGGAACCGAGCCAAGGCCGCTGTGTGCCCGCTTGGAACGATCGTGAGCTTCCGGGATTCACGAACCTGGGTGGTCCACCGAGCCTTGTAGTCTTCGCGCCCCCGGAGGAAATCGAATTCCTGCGCTCCGCGGATTACGGAATCCTCGATGCAATGACCCAGGAGCGTGTAACCCGGACTGAAGGATTTCAGGGTCGGGTCCGGGTCGAAGCCCGACTGGTAGAAATATACCGTCTTCCCCAGTTGGAGCACATAGATGCATGCGATCGCCTTCGCTTCCCGCTCCATCATGTAAACGCGCATCTTTCCCTGGGGGCCGAGCAAATCCGCCAGCATGTGATGAAATCGGCGTACCGCTGGGTCGCGGAAATTTCCCGTCTGCCCGCGGGCGACCCAACGGCGTTCGTGCAGATCAAACAGGGCTTCGAGCGCTGGACCGAGCTCCTCCCGGGTTTCGACCGTCCGATACGAGCAGCCGAGCCGCTCGAGCGCTCGGTTCAGGTACTTCAGTCTCCGGCGCGTGGATTGCTTGAAGGGCGAGGAGTGCTCGAGGGTTCCCGCCAAGGGTAGGTAGGGGCACACCTCTCCGGGAGCGAGCCCCACCGCGCAGCGGTCGGCGCGGGCGAGCGCCTCCAAGAATCGGAGAGCGACCGAGCCGTCCAGCAGATCGCTCAGCTCCGCCGCATCCCAGGATCCCGTGTCTTCGCGGAGAAAGCGAAACATCGCGTCCGCGACCTCCCGCTCACGCCCAGGCGCGGCGAGCACGTCCAAGTATTCGGAGCTGACGCGCCTCGTCCCCAGGAATCTCAGGATTCGGACAGACCAGAACGTGCCGACACGCTCGATGCAGAAGGGGCCGACCCCGACCACGCTCCCCGTGGCATCTCGAACAACGAGCAAGTTCAAGGTGTGCCCCCGTCCAAAATGGGCCCACCAGGCATAGAGCCACTCCCAACAGAGAAAGATCGACGGGCGGCCGCTCTGTTCCAGGATCCGGTTCCAATCCGTCCGCAGGCTTTCGAAGGCCTCTTCGGCACCCTGCCGTTCGACGCTCAAGTGACCGACGTCGTGGGTACGCTCGGCGTTCAACTCCGGATACCCGCCGTGCAGACTCGCCGCGATCGTCGCTCGAGGACTTCGTCGATCAGGGCTTCAAGGATCGCGCCGTGGTCCTCCCAGCGGTGGTGCCGCTCCACGAACGCTCGGGCACGGCGACCTGCATCTCGTCTGCGTCCCGGATCCGTGAGGTGGGCGACCACCGCGGCGGCGAACGGCTCCGGCTGCTCCTCGATTCGGACCCCGTCGCCCTCGCGGGCGGTGATGCCCTGGAATCCGGTCGGCGTCCCCACGACCGGCACCTCCATCGCCATGGCCTCGAGAATCTTGTTCTGGACACCGCGCGCAACCCGGAAGGGCGCGACGGAGATCGCGGCATCCGTTAGGAAGGGGCGGACGTCCGGCACAGCGCCGGTGACAGATACGTTTCGGTGGCGCGCGAGATCCCGGACGCTTCTCGACGGATTCCGCCCCACGATTCGGAACGTAGCCTCCGGCACCGCTTCAAGAATACGCGGAAACATTCGCTCCGTGAAATAGGTCACCGCGTCGATGTTCGGGAAGTAGTCCATCATGCCGACGAACACGATGTCGCGCGAGCGTTCGGCCGGGGCGGCACACTCGGGGCGGCGGAAATATGCCAGGTCAACCCCGTTGGGGATCACACGGGTTCGCACAGACGCCGCGGACCGGCGAAAGATCTCGGCCTCCTTCTCTGCGACGAACACCGATTCGTCATGCCGCACTGCGAGGGTCTCCTCATAACGTCGGAGACGCCCAGCCTCGAGGCGATAGAGCCAGGACAGAGGCCAGGACCTCATTTCCGAGTATACGCGCCACTTCTCGGAATCGACGTCGACGTAATCGACGATCGTGGGGAGATCGGTGTCACGCGGGAGGTATTGCGCCATCGCGGAGGAGAAGACAATCGCGAGATCGATCGACCCGCTTTTCACACGCTGATCGATTCTGCGCGCAAGATCCGCCGAGTGAAACGCCGCTACCGAGAGCGAGCGTCTCCCGAGAAGCGCGAGGAATGTCCGGAGATTGGCGGCGCCTTTTCCTCGCCACACCGCGTCGACCGAGGCGCAATACGGCTGAAGGGCCGGGATGTGATGCCGATCTTCTTCCGCGTCCACAAGGCAGCCCAGATGAACCTTGTGGTTCCGCGACAGATACTCGATCTGGTGAAAGGAGCGGATCTTGTCCCCTTTGTCGGGCGGATACGGGATCCGATGACACAAGTAAAGGATGTTCACGGGAAATACCGGACCAGCTTTGGCCCCAGCCACTGGGTGAGGCGGAGCGGCAGCCGGCGCCAAGCCCGAATCGCCATCGAGAATCGGGGATTCGCGGGGCTCAGGTTCGGCATCTCGCGCTGGCGCACGAGCTGATATTGGTACGCGAGCGGCGTCGGCGGAAAGCCCCAGTGACGCTTGAAGTGGTAGGGGCCGGTCCCCTTCTTGCTCCTCCCGAAATCGAATACCTTGTAACCGTTTTGCGCCGCGTAGCAGAGCAGGCTCCAGTACATGAAGTCGTTGGTCGCGAGCTGAATCCCGTCGCGCGTCGCGCCCTGATAATAGGGCATTACCTGGTCCCGGTAGAAAAAGGTCATCACTGCGGAAACCATGTTCGTGCCGTGGAACACCGCAAGGATGCGGCATCGGGAGCCGTACTCTTCCAGGAGCGCGTCGAAGAGGGCGCGAGGAAACACCGGCGAGCCCAGACTTCGGATGTTCTTCGAGTAGACGTCGTAGAACTCAGGAAGAAGATCTGCTCCGCCGATCCGATACTTGAGTCCGTGTTTTTCCCCGATTCGGATACTGCGCCGCTGGTTTCGGGGAATCCCTGCCATATTGACCTCGGGCTCCGGGTGGATCGCACGTCGAAAGGTGAAGTAGAGGTCCTTCGCCGGGAGCGTGCCGATCGGACGCTCGTGGCGAAGCTCGACGTAACGCGCGCCGCTTGCTCGAGCGAGCGCACCCGCGGCATCCAGAAGCGCCTGTGCGACGATCGCATCATCGGCGCAGACGCCACCGTAGACCGCGAAGGGCGTCGAAACGAGCGCGTGGCCAAACGGTAACGTCGGAACGCTGTAGAGTGGGAGCACACCGCATACCGAGGAGCCTCGCCGCGCGAGGCTATGGTGCGGCCGGTAACCGAAGGTGCGCTCCAGAACCCGCTGCCACCCCGTTCCGTGGAAGAGCGTCGCCTCGGGATGCCCGCTGACGTAGGAATCCCAGATTTCTGCCGGTGGGTTCATCTCGATGGAGACCGGTTCCGCTGCGTGACCGGCGGCTGCGAGGGAGGTCGTCGAATCAGGCAGCACTGCGGAAGTACTCCACGGTCCGCTTCAATCCCTCTTCGAACCCGACTCGCGGCGAAAAGCCCAGCTCTCGGGACGCTCGCTCGATGCTGGCCTGTGAGTGCCGCACATCGCCCGGTCGCGGTGGGAGAAACTCGGGTTCTCCGCGTACTCCGAGAAGCCGGGACATGACCTCGAGAAGAGTGAGCAGCGTGTACCGTTCGCCGCACGCGATGTTGATCGCCTGTCCGTCCCCCTCCCCGCTCGTGCACGCGGCGATGTTTGCCTCGACCACGTTGTCGATGAACGTAAAGTCCCGGCTCTGCTCGCCGTCTCCAAAGATTTGAGGACGCCTTCCGCCGAGAAGGGAGGTTGCGAAAAGCGGTATGACGGCGGCGTACTGGGATTTGGGATCCTGACGCGGGCCGAATACGTTGAAGTAGCGCAGCGAGACGGTTCTGAGTCCCAGGGTCGTCGCGAAGACGCGCGCGAAGTACTCGCCCGCGAGCTTGGAGACCGCGTAGGGAGAAAGCGGAGCGGGGGTCATTCCCTCGTGCTTGGGCAAGGTCGGTGTATCACCGTAGACGGAGGACGAGCTCGCGCATACGACTCGGCGGATGTTCCTGCGCCGTGCCGCCGAAAGCAAATTCACGAGCCCGCCCACGTTCACAGACGCGGTGTCGGCTGGGTTCTCGACCGAGCGCTGCACCGAAGCGAGCGCGGCCTCGTGCAGGATGTATTCGACACCGTCACAGGCCTCCAGGCATGTCTCCATGGAGCGGATATCTCCCTCGACCCAGTCGAAATGTCCGCCTGGGTCGGCGGCGCGAATCACATCGAGATTCTCCATTCGTCCCGTCGAAAGGTTGTCGAGCACACGCACGCGATGACCATCCCGGAGGAGACGAACCGCGATGTGGGATCCGATGAACCCGGCACCGCCGGTGACGAGGTAGGAGCTCATTCGATCAGAGCCGGTACACACCGCGCGTCCGGCGTCCCTTGAGGGTATTTCTCGAATCCACGACGGTATCCGCGAGCTTGGCGACGAGGCCATAGTCGAACGCCTTGTGCGCCGTCGCGATCACGACGCAATTGGCCGAGCGAAGCGTCGAGGCGCGGAACGGCGTGGCGCGGAGCGTTCGCCCGGCATGAAGGATGGAACCGATGTACGGGTCACAAAAGGCGACCCTCGCACCCTCCTTTTCGAGGATATCCAGGATGTCGAGTGACGGAGACTCCCGCACGTCGTCGATGTCGGCCTTGTACGCCACGCCAAGGACAAGCACCCGGGAGCCTCGGACTGCCTTCCGTCGCGAGTTCAGCGCCTCTCGAACCCGACTCACCACGTGGTATGGCATGCTCCCGTTCACCTGCCCCGCAAGTTCGATGAAGCGGGCCTCGAATCCGCTCTGCCGTGCTTTCCAGGACAGATAGAAGGGATCGACCGGGATGCAGTGCCCTCCCAGGCCGGGTCCGGGATAGAACGGCATGAACCCAAAGGGCTTCGTTGCGGCGGCCTCGATGACCTCCCAGACGTCGACCTTCAACTTGTCGCACATGAGCGCGATCTCGTTCACGAGTCCGATGTTCACGCTACGGAACGTGTTCTCCAGAAGCTTCACCATCTCGGCAACGCGGGTGGAACTGACCGGCACGACGCGTTCCACGACCGTGGAATAGAGCGCCGCCGCAGCCCGGCTGCACGCGGGCGTGACGCCGCCGACGACCTTGGGAATATTGTGCGTCTGGTAGGTCGCGTTGCCGGGATCGACGCGCTCGGGAGAGAACGCGAGGTAGAAGTCGCGGCCGATCTTCCAGGAATCGCGCTGCAGTAGCGGGAGCACGAGCTCGTCGGTGGTCCCGGGATACGTTGTGCTCTCCAGGACGATGAGCTGCCCGCGCCGGAGGCGTGGCGCGATTTCCCGGACGGCGGCGAGAATGAAGGAGACGTCGGGGTCTTTGGTCTTCCGGAGTGGTGTGGGGACGCAGATGTCCACCGCGTCCATGCGGCGCAGTTCCTCGAAATTCATCGTGGCCCGGAGTTTTCCTGCACGCACCAGGTCCCGGACCTCGGACGTTCGAACGTCCTGGATGTAGGAGCGACCGCGGTTCAATTCCGCAACGCGCTTCTCGTTGATCTCGAACCCGGTCACCCGGAATCCGGCCTTCGCGAATTCGACCGCGAGCGGGAGACCGACGTACCCCAGGCCAAGAACCCCGATGCGCGCCGTACGGCGCTTCAGTCGTTCCTCAATCCTGCTTGGTGCGGCCATCAAGCCCCCTCTCGCGAATCGACAAACCGCCCCCCGAGAATCCGGTCGAGCGCGCGGAACGGGCGGTCGTGCGGATTTGCCTCGGGGTCGGCGATTCGTATCCGTAGTAGCGGTAATCGTAGTAGTACGGGAGACCTTCCACGGCGTTGTTCAGGACGACGCCGGAAACCTTAGGGAGGATCGGATCGATGATCTGGCGCATGCGGCGGACCATCATGAGGGGCGTGCGCCCCACCATGGCGACGATCAGAACGGAGTCGACGTGCTCGGCCATCATCATCGGCTCCACAACGGGGACCACGGGGGCCGCGTCGACGAAAATGATATCAAACTTTGCCCGAGCTTCCTCGAGGAGCGCGGCGAAGGCTTCGTCATCGTACGCCTCCCCGATCGAGCCAGCGGGGTGGCCGCTCGTGATTGCGGAGAGGGTCAAAAGCGACGTTGGCCGGATCACGACGTCCAACGGCTGGATCCCGTGCAACACGTCGTAGAGGCCGGGGCGCTGGGGGAGCCCAAGCAGGTAGTGGAGCGTCGGTCGCCTCATGTCGCCGTCGATTACGAGGGTGCGCCGGTGAAAGATCTGCGCGGAGATGATCGCGAGAAGCGCACATACGGTGCTCTTCCCTTCGCTGCGTCCCGCACTCGCCATCATGTACACCTTCCGCGCATGCGTCGCGTCCTGGCGAGCCAGCGTCTGGAGAAGCCGCCTCACTTCGGTCACGTGGGGCGCGTTGATATCGAGATGCTCGAGGAGATTCCGGGAAGCGGGGTGAGGCACGCGAACGGCTTCCCTCTCAGTGGTTGGGTTGCACGCTCTCGGTCGTATCGGACTTCAAGACCGTCACGTGGAGCGTGTAGAACACAGCGGTGGCGAAGAGCACGAGCGCGATGGACAGTACCGGCCAGTACTTCCCGACGTAGCTGCCGGGCTGAGCCCATCCATCGATGCGGGGGATCGTCCCGATGACGTGAGCACCGATCTCCTTCTCCGCCTGCTCGACGGAGTGGAGTGCGGCCCCGAGCCGTTCGACCGCGAACGCGAGACCGATCCCGAGGAATGCTCCCAGGAACAGGGCGATTCCCATGATGCGAACCGCATTGGGATAAACCGGCGCGGCCGGGACCTGTGGGGTCTCCATCACCTCGAGGTCCATTCCGAGTTGGCTTGTCTCGAGCGCCGCGGAAATACGCGAGGAGGTCGCTTCTTTCTGGAGCGCGAGAAGGAGGTCTCGGTTGGATTCCACCTCGGTCCGAAGGCGTTCGGATTCCAGCTGCTGCGCCGGCTGGCTCACAGCGCGGCGCGAATACTCCGACGTCAGTCGTGACAGGTGCGCCTCCTTCAGCTTCAGCGAGCGAAGCTCTGCACGATCCAGCGCGATTCCGGACCCGGCGTCTCGGGCGCCCGCCGGGAGATCGGGCAGGGTCAGGGCGAGCGATTGGTATTCCGCGTACAGTGCCTGGCGCACCCCGCCGATCTTGAGTTTGATGCCCTCGACCTCGCTGCCCCTTCTCGCGTCCATGGCCGCCAGACCATAGGCGGTTTCGAGCTCGGTCAAACGCCCCTCGAGCTCGGCGGTTCGCGACGTTCGGAAGGCTGGCGGACCGGCGCCCGGGCCACCGGCACTTTGCCATGCGCTCAGATCGGTCTGGAGCCGCGCGCGAATTTGATCCATCTCGGCGCGCGCGTCGGCGGCCTGTTCCTTCGCCGCATCGTAGTTGGTCTCATTGACCGGGTTGCTGGTTAGCTTCTGTCCGATCACGGATTGCTGGTAGGCCTGCAAGGCCGCCTCCGACTTCCGCAGCCGTTCCTCGTACACGGCGATCTGATCGGAGCTGAATTCGCCTCGCACCGCCGCCCGCTCAATCGAGCTCGATTTGTTCTCGAAGATCAGCTGGTCAGCGATCATCGACGCGAGCTTTTGCGCGGACCGGGGGTCGCCGTCCATGGCGGCAATTCGCACCCGCATCCCCCCGGCCGGGGTCACGGTGATCGCTTTCCCGAGCATGGCGACCGCGATACGCATCGCATACTCCTCAGTCGTGATTCCCTCCAAGCGGCGCGCTGCCGTTCTCGCCGCGAGGAGCAAGGCCGGGCTCCTCGTGTAGCCCAGCTTGGTTGCGATCGCCTCGAGAAACGCCCGGCCGTGGATCCGGCTGTCGATCTTCAGGGCTCTCTCGGGGCGGGGCTCATCGGACCGATCCGATCGCACGATGGAGCCGAGCGCGGGAGAAACGGGGGTATGGTCATCGACGGAGATCAGGACGCTGGATTCATAGAGCTTGGGTGTAATCAGGAGGTAGATCCACGCGGCGCAGAGCACGAGCACGACCGGGAACAGCACGAGCCACTTATAGCGTCGCGCCTTCCATAGCAGTTCCCTGAAGTCAATGATTACGGCCGTGTTTTCTTCCATGGGCTGCATCCCCTAGCGTCGAAGGATGAAAATCACGGTCGAAGCGAGCGCGAGGAACGGCGACAGGGCTAAGGTCGTCGCCAAGATGCCGCGGGTTTCGTGCCGCCGCAGAAAAATCGTGTCCCCGGCCTGGAGCGCCGGGTTCGCTGAAGCGTTCCCTTTGTCGACATAATCGTGCAGGTTGACCTTGATGTGCACGACGCGCGGTCCGTTGCGGCGCACGATCTGGACCACGGAGAGGTCGGCGTCGGGCGTGGGGCCGCCGCTCTGGACGATGGCAGACATGAGATCCGTATTCCCATCGATCGGGAGCGAACCCTGGCGCGAGATCGCGCCGAAGAGGAACACCGAGTTGCCCGAGGCGCCGGCGGCTGCGGATGCCGCGCCCCGCGGAACGCGGAGCGTGTCGCCTGGCTTCAGCCGGCCGAGACTCTTCACCCGTCCTTCACGGACGGCAGCCGCCACGTCGACTACCTGGCTTGTGGCGCCGTTCGTCTGATCGCCCGGCATGACCTCGACCGCCGAAAGCTGCGCGTCCTCGGTCGGCCCACCAGCCTCAGCGATCGCTTCCCAGACGGTCGGTGGATTGGCAAACGAGAACTTTCCAGGGTGGAGCACCCCTCCGAGGATGAGGATCTTGCGGCTGCGGTATTCCGCCACGGAAACGTTGACCTGGGTGATGTCCCGATCGTAGAGGGAGAGCCTTCGGGCCAGTTCGGCGGATAATTCGGCGACCGTCTTACCCTCGGCCTGGATCCCCCCGGTCAAGGGCATGAAGAGCACGCCGTCCTGGCCCACGGTGTACTGTGTGGAGAGATCCCGACGTCCAACCACCTCGACGTTAAGAAGGTCGCCTGAGCCGATCCGGTAATTCGAGGTCCCCGGTGCCTCGTCTTTCCGGTCCGTGGTCCTGAGCTGGGAGCCTCGGTCCGCACCGCCCCCGGCGTTTTGGGCCACGGCCGGTGACGGATACCCCGCCAAGAGCAGGAAAAGCACGCATGAGCCGGCCGCTCCCAATGCCCTGCTCGGGGCACGGGATCGCCGACCCTCAGGCAGGCGGACACCGATCAGATCGAGGTTTCGCATATAGTTACGCAATCCAAGTGTACGTAGAATGGGTGCTCATGTCAATCCACCTTCAAGTGGCGTGCCAAAGCCCTAGCAATTCGTGTACCCGCGTTCCCGTCCCATAGTTTCGGACTTTGTGGTTTTGGGAACTTGCCTTCGATCAGAGGCTTGGCTGCGGGAACGATCGCCGAGGGGTCTTCGCCGAGGAGACGGTTGGTCCCCTCGGTGATGGTAACTGGGCGTTCGGTGTTGGGGCGCAATGTAAGACAGGGAATTCCGAGCGCCGTCGTCTCCTCCTGAATCCCGCCGCTGTCCGTGACGACGAAGCGCGCCTGATCCATGAGACCGAGAAAGTCGAGGTAGCCCAGCGGATCCATGACGTGGATTCCGGGTGTCTTGCGGATTCCCGCGCGGTCCATACGCTCACGCGTTCGCGGGTGAACGGGAAAGACGATCGGAATCTGCTCGGAGAGCGCGCAGAGCGCGTCGAAGACGCGGCGAAGCGAATCCACGCGGTCCACGTTGCTGGGCCGGTGCAGCGTGACGAGCGCGTAGGAGCGCACGGTCAGGCCGAAGCGCTCGACCGCTCCGCGGGCGCGGGCGGCGGGAAGGTGGCGCCTCAGCGTGTCGATCATCGGATTTCCGACGAGATGGATCTTCTCGCGCGCCACTCCCTCCGCGAGCAGATTGTCCACCGCGTCCGCGGAAGTGGCGAAGAGTAGATCGGAGACCTGATCGGTCACGAGCCGGTTGATCTCCTCGGGCATGGTGCGGTCGCGGCTTCTCAGGCCCGCCTCCACGTGCGCCACCGGAACGAGGAGCTTCGCGGCCACCAGGCTGCACGCCAGGGTCGAGTTCACGTCCCCCACCACGACGACCATCTTCGGCGCGCGCTCCTGCACGAGCGGCTCGAAGGCCATCATGATCCGCGCCGTCTGGCGAGCGTGGGTATCGGACCCCACCTCGAGATCCCGGTCGGGCGCGGGAAGGCCCAGCTCCGTGAAGAAGATCCGCGACATGTCCTCGTCGTAGTGCTGCCCGGTGTGCACGAGGAAGGGATGGAGCTCCGGATAGGCGTGAAGGGCGTCCAGGATCGGAGCCATTTTCATGAAATTGGGACGCGCTCCGACGACGCAGAGGATCTCGCTCACGACGCGACCCACCCGAGAGCGCGCGCGGAGAGCGCGAGCAGCGCGGACGCGACCGTCAGCAGGACGTTCCGGCCGAAGTGCCCCACTCGCGTGCCCAGCGACGTGGCCGCGAAGAGGCTCTCCAGGACGCATGCGATAAATCCGGCGCCCGCCGCGACCGACGCTTCGAAGGGAGAGCCGGCGAGCCCGGCCAGCCAGGCTCCGGCCGAGAGGAGAATCGCCGCGGCCGCGGCCGCGACGAACCCGCCGGGGCTCATCCCTCCCGGGGCACCATGGGGCAGCGAGACGAGGCGGGTTCCGTGCACGCCGTAGGCGTGGCCCCCGGTGAGCGGTCCCGCTTCCGTCGCGGCGGTGTCGGCGAACGCGGCGGCGAGCGACGCGGTGAGGATGAGCGCGAGCGTGGGCGTGGATCCGCCGCCGAGCACCGCCAGCGCTCCCGCGAGCGCGGGGAGCGCCAGCTTGGCCGCGACGTGGCGCTGGTCCCGGCGTCCCTGATTCGGCTCCGCAGCCCCGGCTCGCTCCTTTCGCCGCGCGCCTATCCGCGTGAGGAGTCCCGAGCCCAGGACGAAGACCGCGAGCGGCACGAACCCCGCGACGCCGAATCCCGCGACGATGAGGAGCGACACCACGAGCCCGGCGAAGGCTCCGCCCAGAGTTCCCTGCCCCGTCAGGAACACCAGGACGGCGCCGGAGACGGCCAATAGAGCTCCCATCGCGGCGCCGGAATGGAAGGTCATGCTCGTTTCACGAGAGGAGCTGGTAGGTGATGGCGACCAGAATGGGAATCATCAGATTGTCCACCCCGGCGGGAGAGAGCGCCTCCGCGATCGCGCCGATCACGCCGCAGCCCACGGCCGCGCGCACGGGCGTGGGACCTCCAGGACAGACCGCCGCCACGACCGCGACCGCGACTCCGGCCGCGACCAGGAATGCGAGGGAACCCTCGACCGTGCGTCCATAGGCCCACCGAGTGTAGCGCCTCTGTCCCCAGCGTGTCCCCACCAGCGCCGCCGCGGGATCCCCGAACGAGAGCGCGGCGATTCCGGCGAGCACGGCGCCGCGGTTGGCCACGTCCCAGAAGAAGAGGTCCACGATCAAGACACCCAGCGGAAACATCCAGAGCCCTCGCGCTTCCTCGGGGTCGTTCGCCAGGCCGGGCACGAACCCGCGGAGCCTCGGCGAGGCATTGAGCGCCACGAAGAGCGCGGGCGGCACCATCGCCCAGCCGCGGTGGTCGAAGAGCGCGGTCGTCTCGAGGGTGAAGAAGCCGATCAGCACGTGGAGGACCTTGCGGAAGAGGAAGCGTGGGAGCGGGTGCTCGCGCTGTGCCCAGCGCACGACCCAGAGAAGCACCGCGACCACCCCGATCGAGACCAGGGCCAGGATGGGATCGTGGAGCAGCGCCAGCACGGCGGGACCTTATCCGCTCGGGAGAGCGGCTGTCAAAGCGATTCGCCCCCTTGTTTCCCGGGCTCGAGCTCGGAGACGTCGAGAATCTGGTCCACCGTGGGCTCCACCTCGCGCAACGCCTGGTCGACCGGGGCCAACGCGTCCTCGTCCTCGAGCGGCTTGAACTCGTCGGTGTGGAGCTTGAAGCTGCGCGTCAGACGCAGGAGTTCCATCTTGTCCGGGGTGATCTCGCGGCGTCCGCGCAGGATCGGCTGCTCCGGCCGGATGGATTCGGCCCGGGCGCGCGCCCCCGCCACCGCCCGGCGATCCACCTCCTCGAGAAGCGTATCCACCTGGATCGAGATCCCGCTCGAGTCGGGCGTCTCCTCCAGGTCGAACTGGAAGTAGCCGACCTGCCAGGTGCAGAGGTCGTAGACCGCCTCGCAGGTCTGATAGAGAAGTGCTTCGTCCTGGTCCTTGTTCGTGATGGCGCCCATCTCGACGAGGATGGATCCCAGGCGGCGGGCCCTCGCGCTCGTCTTCTGGGCCGCGAGCGCCTTGGCCAGGATTTCCTGCGAGATCTTGCCCAGCTTCAGCATCACCTCGCCGAAGCGCTCGTCGCGCAGCGTGTCGGAGGCCATGACGATGCGCCCTCCCTCCACGTGGATCTGCGCGGTGGCCGCGTCCGATCGGATCGTGATGACTCCGCTCTTCTCTCCGTTGTCGATGATGGCGAGCAGCTCCGGCAGGCTGAGATCGCGGAGGCTTCCTACGAGGGCCATGGGGCCGTGCTCACGCCGTGGAGACCTGGTTCTTGCCGGCCTGCTTCGCGGCGTAGAGCGCGATGTCCGCCGCCTCGAGCAGCTCTCCCGCGGTGGACCCGGACTCCGGGAACGTCGCCACGCCGACGCTGACCGTGATGGCTCCCGCGTCGACGAGCGGGAACGCACGCGCCTCCACGGCCACCTTCACGCGCTCCGCGAGCACGCACGCACCGTCGCGGGTGGTCTGCGGAAGGATGATCACGAACTCGTCCCCGCCGTACTTCGCGACCAGGTCGATGGCGCGAGCCTCGCGCACGAGGGACTGCGCCACCAGCTTCAGCACCTCGCTTCCGCGCAGGTGTCCGTGGCGGTCGTTGTAGGACTTCAGATTGTCCACGTCGAGCATCATGAGCGAGAAGTTCTGGCCGAACCGCGCCGCGCGCTTCACCTCGCGGCGGAGGGCCATTTTGAGGAAGCGGTAGTTGTAGACCTGCGTGAGGTCGTCCGTGACCGCCAGCTGCTCGGCGCGCCGGTAGAGCTTGCCGTTCTCGATGGCGATGGCGGTGTGGTTGGCGAGGAGCGAGAGCACGCGCAGGTGGCGCACTTCGAAGATCGTGCCGTCCATCGGGTTCACCGCCACGAGAACGCCCAGCGTCGTGTCGCGCACCTTGAGCGGCGCGGCGAGACAGGCGGTGGTGCTGAGCCCCGGAAGCGAGTCGGTCTCCGGCTTGAACCGCGGATCCGCCTCGACGTCGGGAACGTGGAGCGGCTGCCCCTCCAGCATCACCCAGCGGGAGATGCCGCTCTGGTTCTCGATGTCGTAGCGCTCGAGGTTGTGGAGCTGCCCATCGTGCGACATCCGCCGGGCGTACTTCCTGATCTTCCTCCCCTCGACCGTGATGAGGAACACGGCCTGGGCGTGGAGCATCTGGAGGGCGGTGTCCAGCACCGACTCGAAGATCGTTTCCTGCGCCCTGCCCCCGTTGATCAGGCTGGTAATTTCCTGGAGGGTGGCAAAGAACAGTTCGTTTTCAGCGAGGTCCGTCGTTGCAGGACGCACGATTTCACCGGAACGTTTCATGGCGCTGCATAACGCTGCAACCTCCATGCCGCACGCTGCGAGGCTACTGATCTTGCCGGAACAAGCGGAGTTGCGAGAGAAAGCGCCTGAAGGCGAAGAGGAAAACCGCCAAAATCCCAACCGGAATCATGATCCGGTAGGTCGGGAGGTCCTGGAGCGAGGGAGCGACGTTACGGAAATAGACGAAGAGGAGCACGACGTCGAGGACGGCGACCGCTCCCGCGACGAGGAGCGTGGTGAGGCGGGCAATCCTACGCTCGGTCCAGCGGAATCGTGTTGGTGGTGTTGCCATGGCCTATGAAGTGGTGCGCCCGAAGGGATTCGAACCCCTGGCCTTCTGCTCCGGAGGCAGACGCTCTATCCAGCTGAGCTACGGGCGCAACGCGTTGAACCGAATACTACCCAATCCGTCACCACTACGCGATCCCGCTCAACGCATCTCTGAGCGGGGCCGTAGCGCGTCACGCACGAGCCACCAGGCACAGATCGGGTTCTTCCCTATTTCACCCGCCGAATACGGAAGCCACGGGTAACCGTAGGAGACGTACATGCGGGCGTGGATCGAGAGTTCGCGAGCGATGGAAAGTGCCCCGCGCATCGGGAATCCGTAGAGGAGCTCGAGCTCGCAGCCCGTGCCCCTCTCGCGCAGACGCCGGGCCGCTTCGCGGACGAGAGGCGCGTTGTGCGACGCGATCGCCACGTGGATGGCGCGCCCCGCGAGGCGCTCGACGACTTGAAGGAACCCAAGGTCTGCGTCGCGCCCCGGATCCTCGGGATCCTCCCACTGCCCCTTGACCACACGCACGGGGACGCCCCTCTCGACCGCCCAATCG
>Ga0137410_10000160_pt1 | contig 46156 bp, 40 predicted proteins | sample CZODoug1_16funga_FD_108878 | JGI IMG/M metagenome (GOLD analysis project Ga0137410, IMG submission 108878) | Vadose zone soil fungal communities from Angelo Coast Range Reserve, California, USA - CZODoug1_16fungal (Illumina Assembly) | ecosystem: Environmental > Terrestrial > Soil > Vadose zone... | reverse complement strand
CCCGCGATGGTACCGCCGCTCGTGGTGCTGTAGTGCACCTGGTGCGACCGCGCCAGCGTGACGGTGAGGGTCTCCGGCGATGCGCTCACCGTGTAACTGAAGGTGCGCGGCTGCCCGCCGGACCAGGACGCGAAGATCTGACGCGTGCGACCGCCCGCGGTGAACTGCGTATCTGCCACGCCCACGTTGTGCATGGTGCCCGGCGTGAGGACATCCCGGAACTCGTGATACGTCGCAGCATCGAATTGGATCACGGCCGCCGAGTCTGTCGCGCGCACCACCCACACGGGGTACGTCAGGCGGAACTGCATCGTCCCGTTCGGCGCGAGCTGCGTGATCTGATCGAGCACGATGCCCGCGGCCAAACCATCCGCGTTCCGTACGGCGGCCGGGGAGCTGGTCGGCGTGAACGCCACGTTGCCCGTGGTTCCCGGGTATGGGTCGCCCGCGTCGCCCCGATCGGAGCAGGTCGGTCCGGCGCCGGAGCAGGCGCTGTTCGGATTTGCATCGAGGTTGCCCAGGGCATCCGCCTGCACGACTTCGAGGCCGTGAATCGGTGCTGTGTTCACGCGATTATCCTGGTCGAAGCCGTGCTGTGCGATCTGCTGGGAATCGACGTGGTAGACGAGCAGGCCGCCACCGCATGGCGGCATCGCCGCTCCACTCACTTGAACACAGTGATAGCGAATCATCGCGCTGTCGGACTGTAGCGGCTGGCGGTTCTCGAGCAGGAAGTACTCGCCGCGCGGATTCGCCCCCCCGACCGGCAGGAAGAACGCCGTATGTGACGTCGGTACTGGCCCCAAGGTGTACGTGCCTCCTGTCGATACCGGAACGACAGTCACCCAGCCGAGCTCGTTCAACGACCAGGAGTCCATGCGCGAAGGGCTGAACGGCGAGGTATAGTTGCCGCTCCCCATCAGGCTGTATTCTCCGACGCCCTCGCTGTTGCCGTCGGTGTCGTACAGATCCGGCAGCCCGAACCCATGACCAGTCTCGTGCGCCACCGTCCCGACCGGCATGATTTGCGTAGTGTCGCAGCCGTTCAGTCCACCCACTCCGCTCTCGAGGATGTAGTCCGCCACTTTGATGGGAACGCCTTGCGCATTCATGGAATGCGTGACGTAAGGGACACCCGTGAGGAAGAAGCGGTGCGACCAGAGGTGGTTGTTTGTCGAGCCGCCGCAGGCCCCGTCGAGCGGTGGATGAATGAAGGTCACGAGATCGACGTAGCCGTCGCCGTCGGAATCGTATTGCGTCCAGTCGACCTGGTTATCGAGCTTGCGCAGCGCTTCTCGCAACCCCGCTTGCATCCGGTTCTGGGCGGCCGGGCTGAACAGCCCATTGCAGTTCGTGTTGCCGTACGGGTTGCCGCTGCACGTGCCCGCGACGCCGGTGTAGGTCACCTCGTTCGAGTCGAGCGCGGCGTATCCGTACGCTTGACCCTGCACGCTCAGTAAGCCGTTCGACATCTGCTCGTAGAAGGTGCGGTATGTGTACGGACGCCCCGCGGCGGCACCGATTGGGGTGGCCCCAAACAGCACCTCGTTGTACTGAGCAGTGGTGCGCAGCTGCGACGCGGGCGTGTCCTTGAACTTGAAAAGAATCGCCGGGACCCGGAGCACCCCCGACACTGCGGGGGTGGACCCGCTGGGCGCAGCGGCGCCAGCCATCGGGGCGTTCAGGGCGCCGAAGTTCCGGCGCGACAGGAGCCGCGCCCGCTGAGCGCGCACCGCCCGCGCCTGGCGGCGCCACACACCGTCCTTGCGGAAGTCGAATCCCGGAATCTCGCGCCGTATGCGAGGCGGAGATGCCTGCTGGGCACTGATCACTGCGGGGACCGTCAGCGTGGAGACCACGACCACCAAGGCCAGCGAACGGGGCGTCACGGGAACCCTCGAATCGTGAGCGGAACGGGCGGTTACGGCTTTAGCTTACGCCGGCGACGCCGGGGGGACTGTGTCATGTCTCACACGCCGGCCCGCCAATAGTACCCCCACTAGCATGAAACCGATCACACCGCCGACGACCTTCGCTTCGTACAGCCACGGCCGCGCTTCATCGGCCGGCGGGACGAAGCCGAGCACGATGGAGAAGAGCACGGCGGTGGACCCGACCAGCCCCGCCAGACCGGTCGGAACGGTGCGCTGGCGCCGCAGCCGCAGGTATGCCAGAAACAGATACAGATAGGGGATGAAAAACAGGATCAGGGTGGTCTGCGTGAGGACCAGATAGGCGTTTTTCACCGTCGTCCCGACGAGACTCGCGATCACGAAGACCGTCGCGATCACGCCCTGGACGAGCAATCCCACATACGGGGTCTGCCACCGCGGATGGATCCGCCCGAACGCCGCCGGCAACGCACCATCCACGCCCGCGACGTAGGGCAGGCGCGCGGACCCGGCGAGCCACGCGCCGACACCCCCCAGGTTCCCCAGCACCAGCAACACGGCGACGACGCCCGCCACCGGCGCCAGCCAGCCCGCGCCCAGCCGCTCGACCAGGGCGGCCGTCGCCTGCGGCATCCCATTCGTGATGCTCACGGTCTGATGCGGCAGCGCGACGAGCATCGCTGCGGTGCCAAAGACGTACATCCCGACGATCGCGAGCCCCGAGACCGCGATGCCGCGGCGCAGGGTGCGCGCGGGGTCGTGGATCTCGTCGCCCAGCGTGGGCGCCAGCTCGAGCCCGGCGAAGGCGAAGGTCATCGTAGCGAACAAATTGATGGATTGCAGGTCGAGGCTCGCGGGAAGCAGCCCGCGTGCGGTCAGGGGCGTCGCGCTGCCGTGCGTCGCGAGCGACCAGATCGCGAGCACCACGAAAATGAGACCCGGGAGCCAGGTGCCGTGGCCGCCCAGATTCTGCAGCCGCTTGCCCACCCGCAGGCCCACGACGTTCATGCCCACCGCGAGCCACAGCCCCGCGAGCGCCACCAGCGCGATGAATGTGTTGTTGTCGCCCAGGTGCACAAAGCGCGGCCCAGCGGCATACGCCGCGATGGCCGCCGTGGTGACGAGCAGTGAGGGGAAGTAGAACAGGTTGTTGACCCAGTACCCCCACCCCGCCACGAAGCCGTGCAGCGGCCCGAAGGCGCGTCGCACCCAGCGATAAATCCCGCCCGCCCCCGGGTCGATGTCCGCCAGCTCGCGCACCGCGATCGCCGACGGCAAGAAGAAGACGACCATCGCGAGCAGCCACAGTCCCAGGCTCGCGAGCCCGAACTGGCTCGCGGCGGTGGTCAGCCAGCGGAGCCCGACGATGGCGCTGATGTTGAACAGCACCACGTCGCGCAGCCGCATGACCCGAGGGAGCTGATGCGGCTCCGTCACGGTACGGTCGGATGCACCTTTGCCGTCAGCCAGCCGATGCCCGTGCCGAGGACGGCCCCGCCGAGCACGTCCGTCGGAAAGTGCTTACCGGCAGACACCCGCAGCGCGGACACGCCGAGCGCGCCCACGTAGAGCAGGACGGCATTGCGGGTCTGGTGCGGCAGGCGCTCGCGCCGCGCCATCATGAGATACGTGGTGGCCGCGGCGAACGCGACCGACGCGTGTCCAGACGGGAACGAGCGCTGGCTGTTGGGGTCTTCGGCCGCCGCCGTCGCACCCGCGGTGTATAGCACCGGTCGCTTGCGACGCACGATCACTTTCACCCAGTCGGTCGCGGCGAACGTCCAGGCGAGCGAGTTCGCAAATACGGCGACGTGTCCGCGACGTTGCGCCGGAGTCGCGCCCTGGAACGACGCGATCCCCGCGAAGCCGACGAGTCCCGCGAGCAGGGCGCTACTCGCGGTGCCCGCGGATCCGGAGAAGGTGTGGAGCGCCACGCGGTCGATGCCGGGAAGCGACGCCGGATCGCACGGGACGGTAGACCCACAGGAGGGCGCGGACTTCGGCAGCTTGGTCGCTTCCGGGATGAGGGCGGCGACTCCGGCCGAGACGACCGACACCGCGTCGCCCCAGCTCAGGCTGTACGGCGCCTGCGCACGCGCCGACGCACCGGAGGCGGTGAGGAGTAGGAGGGCAGCAGCCAAGCGACGCATACGGGCTCCGATCAGAGTGGCGGGCGGCATTCAACTTACGTGCGCTCCCCGAGGCGCGCTGACGGGTCGCATCTCTCGTGGCCTTGCGGTTTTAGCACCTGCCCGTTACCCTTGGGGCTGAATTTTCCCTTCCATCGCCCTGGGGGCCCGTGCACACCGAGACCCTGCAGAACATCGCCCTGTTCGAGAAGTGCAGAAACTTTCTCCCCAAGGCGCGCGAGGTTCAGGCGTCCGGGCTCCACGCCTGGTACAAGCCGATCTCCCGGTCCGAAGACACCGTGGTCGTGATCGAGGGGAAAGAGCGGATCATGATGGGCTCCAACAACTACCTGGGGCTCACGCATCACCCGGAGGTGCTCGGCGCCGCCAAGGCGGCGCTGGACCGCTACGGCTCGGGCTGCACCGGCAGCCGGCTCTTGAACGGCACGCTGGATCTGCACCAGCAGCTGGAAGCGGAGCTGGCGCAGTTCTTCGGCAAGGAAGCCTGTCTCGTGTTTTCGACCGGGTACCAGGCGAACCTGGGAGTCGTGTCCGGATTGGTGGGCCGCGGCGACTTCGTCTTCCTGGACAAGCTGGATCACGCCTCGATCGTGGACGGCGCCAAGATGTCGTATGGTCAGACCGTGCGCTTCAACCACGGCGACCTCGGCAACCTCGAGCACAAGCTGCAGCAGGTGCCGCCGGGCACCGGCGTGATGATCATCGTGGACGGCGTCTACTCGATGGAGGGAGACATCGCCGACGTGCCCAACCTGCTCAAGATCGCGCAGAAGCACGGCGCCGCCCTCGCCGTCGACGACGCCCACGCCGTCGGCGTGCTGGGCCCGCGGGGTGACGGCACCGCCGCGCACTTTGGGCTGAGCGACGACGTGGACTTGATCGTAGGTACCTTCTCGAAGTCGCTCGCATCGATCGGCGGGTTCGTGGCGGGCCCCGAGGGCGTGATCGAGTTTCTCCGCTACAATGCCCGGCCACTCGTCTTCACGGCCGCGCTGCCGCCCTCCAACACCGCCGGCGTGCTCGCCGCACTGCACGTGATGCAGCGCGAGCCCGAGCGCCGGGAGTGCCTGTGGGTGAACGCCCGCCGGCTCCAGGAAGGCCTGCGCGCGATGGGCTTCGACATCGGCACGACCGAGACGCCCATCGTCCCGTTCCTGATCGGCGAGTTCGAGAAAACATTGCTCTTCTGGCGCAAGCTGTTCGACGCCGGCGTATTCACCAACCCCGTCGTGCCGCCGGCGCTGCCGCCGTCGCGCTGCCGGCTGCGGACCAGCGTGATGGCGACCCACACCGCCGATCAGATCGACTACGCCTTGGAGACCTTCGGCAAGCTCGGAAAAGAGCTGGGGGTCATCTGAGCGTTCCGCAGATCGTGCCCGTGACCAACGGGCGCGGTCTGGAGCGGTTCATCGGCTTTCCGTACGACCTACACCGCGGCGACCCACTCTGGGTGCCGCAGCTTCGGATGGACGTCCGGACCCTCCTCACGCCGGGCAAGAATCCCTTCTTCGAGCACGCCGAAGCGCAGTATTTCATCGCCGAACGAGACGGCCGCATTGTCGGCCGCATCGCCGCCATCAAGAATGAGGCGCACACCCGCGAGCACGGGGACCGCGTGGGGTTCTACGGCTTCTTTGAGAGCGTGAACGAGCAGGCCGTGGCGAACGCCCTGTTCGACGCCGCCGCCGGTTGGCTGTCTGGCAAGGACTTCCGGGTGATACGCGGACCGATGAACCCGTCGGTCAACGACGATTGTGGCTTGCTGGTCGAGGGGTTCGACACCCCGCCTACCATCATGATGCCGCACAACCCCCCCTACTACGTGGCCCTGCATCAGGGCTACGGCTTCACCAAAGGCAAAGATCTGATCGCGTTCGCGAGCCCGGACGGCCCCCCCCCCGAGCGCATCACACGAGCCGTGAACGTCATCGCGGAGCGCAAGGGAATCACCCTGCGCCCCCTCAACATGAAGCGCTTCAAAGAAGAAGTGGACCTGGTGAAAGCGCTGTATAACCAGGCCTGGGAACGGAACTGGGGGTTCGTTCCGCTGACCAACGCCGAAATCGACCACCTGGCGAAGCAGCTCAAGCCGATCGTGGTCCCCGACCTGGTTTGCTTCGCGGAACGGAAGGGCCAGGTGATTGGATTCGCAGTCGCGTTGCCGGACTTCAACGTTGCCCTGAAACACAATCCCTCCGGCCGGATCTGGGGCATCCCCAAGATTCTGTGGTACTCCCGGCACATTCATCGTTGCCGGATACCATTGCTGGGCACGTTGAAGGAATACCGGGGGGCCGGCGTGGATGCGATGATGTACCACTGGATCTGGACCAAGGGCGCGGTCCACGGCTACCACTGGGGCGAGGGGGGCTGGATTCTCGAGGACAACGTCCCGATGGTCAACGGCGCGCTGCAGCTCGGTTTCCGCCCCTATAAGACGTACCGAGTCTACGACAAGCCCTTGTGAAGGCGTTCGTCACCGGCGGCACGGGATTCGTCGGTGCGCACCTGGTGCAGGCCCTGCGCGCTCGCGGCGACACCGTTACGTGCCTGGTGCGGAACGCCTCGAAGGCACAAGCGCTCGGCTGGACCGACGTGCGTCTGGTTCGGGGCGATTTGGACGACGCCGCCGCCCTGCGGGATGGGTGCGGCGGCGCCGAGGTGATCTACCACGTGGCGGGGCGCATCAGCGCCCGCAATCGGGACGAGTTCATGCGGGCCAACCGCGATGGGACGGCGAACCTGCTCGAGGCCGCGTCACAGGAAGGCGCGTCGCCGCGGCGCTTCGTGCTCGTCTCGTCGCTGGCCGCCGCCGGGCCCACGGTGCCGGGCCAGCCGATCGATGAGACCCGTCCGCCGACCCCCGTCACTCCATACGGCGAGAGCAAGCTCGCAGCCGAGCTGCTCGTCCGCGCGAAAGCGCGAACCTGGACCATCGTGCGCCCGCCGACCGTGTACGGCGAGTGGGATCGCGAGGTCCTCAAGGCCTTCAAGCTCGCCCGCACGGGGCTGGCACCCGTGTTCGGTGACGGCAGCCAGGAACTGTCGGTCATCTACGCGGGGGATCTCGCAGCCGCGTTGGTGGCGGCGGCCACCGCGCCCACCGCAGCCAACCGGGTGTACTATGCCGCGCACCCCGTCGTGACCACCAGCCGCGAGCTGGTCCGGGCCATCGGGCGGGCCGTGGGACGGGAGCCGCGCGTCGTGCCGCTACCGGCACCGCTCGCCCGCGCCCTCCTTTGGACCATCGGCTCGATTGCGCACCTCGCGGGTCGAGCGACACTCTTGTCGGGTGACAAGGCGGCGGAATTCCTGGCCCCGGCCTGGACGTGCCGCCCCGATGCCTTGGCGCGCGATGCGGGATGGCACGCGGCGACCGACCTGGAGACGGGATTGCGGCGGACGGCAGCCTGGTATCGGAGGGAGGGGTGGCTGTGAGGATGCGGTTATACGACGCTACGACGGTACGTCTCAAGTCGTCCCTTTCAACGTGGCGTCTGAGCGTCTTACAACGCTTGGCGGCCGTTGATGTCGTCACGCTCCTCTACGTCGCGGTCGCGACCGCCGCCGTCCTGGCATTCTCAGGCTACGACCACGCCAGTTGGGACCTGCTGCTGACGGCGCACGTGCTGCTCGTGACGTTGGTGCTCCTCGCGCCCCTCGCCCGGGAGGCCGGCCCCTTCGGTCGCTTCCTGGGCGATTGGTACCCGATGCTGCTGCTCGGCGCGCTGTACGCGGAAGTCGGCGTCCTGAACGTCGATCTGGGATACCAGCACGACCACGTCATCCAGCGGCTCGAGTTATGGGTGTTCGGCTCGCAGCTTTCCTACCGCTGGATCCGCGAGATGCCGAATCCGCTGCTCTCCTGGCTCCTGCACAGCTGCTACCTGGCGTACTACGCCATCCTGTACGCTTCGCCGCTCGGCCTATGGTTCAGCGGGCGGCGGGACGCGGCGCGGCGCACGATCTTCGCCGTGATGGTGACGTTCTATATCTGCTACGTCGTCTTCCTCTTCTTCCCGGTCGCGGGTCCGCGCTACACGTTCGACCTCGCCCACAATGCCGCCACGTCCGTGTGGCCGGCGCGCGCCACCCAGTGGCTGCTCGACCTGGGGGATTCCTGGGGCGCGGCCTTTCCGTCGTCGCACGTAGCCGCTGCCGTGGTCGCCGCCCTGTGCGCGCTACGCTACTGGCGGCCCCTCGGCCTGCTGCTCACGCCGTTGACGGTCGGCCTGGTGCTGTCGGTGGTGTACGGCCAGTTCCATTATGCGGTGGACGCGGTGGCGGGTTTGATTGTCGCGTGCGCGGTGCTGGCGTCGCAATACATCTACGCGTCGCAGCCGGGCGCCGTCGCAACGCCACTCCCGGGGCGCGAGCTCGAGACCGGCCCCGCCTAGGGAGCGAGACCGGCTGCGCGCGAGGCCACGGTATCCAGGTCTCCCCCCAAGGCGTCCATCTTGACCTGGAAGCGGCAGTCGAGGATGAGCAGGCCGATCACGTAAGCCGCGAGATTCACCAGGAAGGTCACGCTGAAGATCAGCGGATACGGGAGCCACATCCCGAAGTAGAGCGCGAACCGCTTGACGCCGGGGTCGAGCTTCGAGCGGTCGGCGATGCTCGTCATCAGCAGAATAGCCGCGAGCGCAACCAGCACCAGCTTCCACGATACGAAGCCGCCCCAGGCGAACCCCGCGAAGATCGCCGCCTCGGACAGCCGATCCACCAGCGTGTCGAGCCGCCGTCCTGCCTCGGACGCGAGGCCGTACTCGCGCGCAATGCCGCCGTCGATCCCGTCCAGCAGCTGGCCGAGCGCCATCAGCCCAAACCCTCCGGCCCAGCCCGGTCGGCCCGCCGCGATCGCGATGCCCGCGGCCACACTCGCGGCGAACGCGGCCCACGTCACCTGGGCCGGCGACAGGCCCAGCGTCACGTGGCACAGCCGCAGCACGGGCCGGATCACGCGGTCCAGCGAGCGCCCAACCGCCGGGGCGAAATCAAACACGATGCTGCAGCCAGTAGATGCCGAGGTTGCCCGCGAGCAGCAGCGCGAAGAGGCTGCCCTCTTTCACCTTGTCGGGAATGCCCGTCAGCCACCCGCGCGTTACCCAGGGAGAGTACGGATACAACGGCATCTTCTCGAAGCGCACACTGTAGTCCATCGCCACGTGAATCGCGAAGAAGACAATCGGCAGCAGCGTCCCGAGAAACACGCACAACGGCACGATCCAGAGCAGCGCCACGGGCTCCTGCAGCGACGATCGCCAGTAGTAACCCCGCTTGTCTCGGAGACCGACCGCTCTCAAGTAAAACGGCAATTTGACCGCGTGGTCGATGTCGACGCCCATGCCGAACGCGTACGCCAACACCTTGTCCCGCCCCTCGAGACCCAGCGCCTGAACGCCGAGCGTCGTGGCGAGGAAGTGCGTGACGATGGTCACGGCGCCGCGGCACGCTCTTGCGCGCGCCGTCCCGAGAACCAGACGAGGGCCAGTCCCCCCCCGATCCAGGCGAGATCCCGCAGCCGGCTCACGATGGCCGTGTATACGCCGAGGGCCGGGTCGAGCCCCAGCAGCTGGAACACGAGGTAGAGCGAGCCTTCCTTGGTTCCGACCTCGAAGGGCACCACGAAGATGACGTTCTGCACGAGCGAGCTGAGGCCGCCGATGACGTAGGCCTGCGCGAAGGTGATGTTCACGCCCACACCCATCGCGATGAGCACGTACTCGAGCATGAAGATCGAGCGGCTGAGGTATTCAAGCGCCACCGCCTGCACGAAGCGACGGGGGCGGCGGTGATAGAACTCGGTGATCTGCTCGTCCATTTGGGTGAGGGTGGCCCGTTTCGGCTCGAGGCGACGCGCCAGCCGATCGAGCAGCGGCAGCCGATGCAGCAGGTCCAACAGGCGCGCGAGTCCCCCCCGCCGGTGGCCGGTCAAAAGCAGGAAGATGAGCGCCGCCAGGGCCACGAAGGCGATCGCGAGGCCCGCGAGAATCGCCGGGTATGGCGGCAGCAGCAGGGCTCCGAGGACCACCGCGGTGAGGAAGCTGAGCAGCATGCCCAGCGTGTGCAGCATCTGGTAGAGCACGACGGATCCCGCAGCACGGCGCAGGCCCAGCCAGGGCGCGACGGCGGCGATCTTGAACGGCTCGCCGCCCACGTTGACCATCGGCGTCATGAAGTTGAGCGAGAAGCTCGCGACGGTGATCGCGTAGGTCCGCCAGAACGGCGGGTGGCTCGGCTCGTCCGCCATGCTGAGCCACCACGCACCCGCGTTGCAGGCGCACACCACGCCGTACAGCAGGACGATCGGCACGAACAGCCACCCGGTGCGCGCCGCGTCGGCCAGCAGCTGCCCCACGCCGATCCGGGCCACCAGGTATGCGAACACCGCGGAGCCGCAGACGAACAGCAGCAGCTGCAGCTTGCGGGTCACGCGCCGTCCGCGATCGCTACCGTGGCGCCATTCCGGGCGGCGACGTACGCATGCTCGACGACGCTCGCCACCCGCCTGATGTCCTCGAGGAAGGGTCCCGCCGCCGCGCCGGGATCACCGCGGTCGAGCGCCGCCACGAATCCCTCGAACAAGCCCGCGAACCAGCGGTGATACGCCGTCTTCTCGAGCTCCGCCGAGTAGTCGAGCCGCTCGACCGCGCCGGCGCGCTCCAGACGCAGCTCGCCGTCCGTCCAATCGATGGCGCCCGCGTCCCCTACGAAGCGGATGCGGTTCTCGCGCGTCCGGGCGGCCCACGTGAAGAACATAGTGACCAGCCGGCCGGGATACTCGAACCGCAAGGACGCGGTGTCCTCCACCTCGTAGCGGTCGTGCCGCAGGCGTCCGGTCCACGCGCTGACACTCGCCGGCATGCCGGCGATGTCGAGCAGTTGATACACGAGATGGGTCCCATGGTCGAGCAGCACGCCGCCCCGTCCCGCCGCGCTCGTGCCGCGCCAGGGTGTGCCCTCAACCACCCGGCCCGGGTCGGCCGTGGTGCGATGGACCGAGAGCTCGGCCAGGTGCCACCGCCCGATGGCGCCGCTCGCGAGCCACTCCTTGACCTTCATCCACACGGGATTGTGGCGGTATTGATGGCACGGCATCACGATGCGCCCGCTGGTCCGCGCCGCGGCGGCGATGCGGTCCGCCTCGCCGCGGGTGAGGGCCACGGGCTTCTCGCACACCACGTGGTAGCCTTGCTCGAGCCCCCACAGGGTGAGCTCGAGGTGGGACGCGGTCGGCGTGCAGATATCGATGAAATCGAGCGGGGCCAGATCGCGCAGCTGTTCGCGTCGGGCGAGCAGCGGGATCGCGTCGACGGGCGGCACATTGGCGGCGCTGTCCACCAGCGCCACCACCTCCACGCGGCCGCGGAGCGCGGCGGCCTCGCGGAGCGCGGGGAGGTGCGACTGTCGCGCGATGCCGCCCGCCCCGATGACGGCACCGCGGTACCGCTTCCGCTCAGGTGATGCGGGCGTACGCATCGCGCTCGCTGTCGAGCAGGTCCCCGAGCGCCGTGGCGTTCCACTCGTGGATCCAGAGGAGCGCGACCAGCACCAGGCTCATCCACACGGCCTCCGCCCAGAGGAACGCGGAGACGTGGGCGGCGACCGCCGCCACGCCCAACAACACGAAGCGGATGTTCTGACCGAGCCACGCGCACAACGGCAGCACCACCTCCTGGCGCGCGCGGTACTCGGCGCGGAACGCGTCGGTTATACCGTGACTGCGCAGCAGGCGGATGAGCTTCACCGATCGTGGGAACAGGTGCGACTGCCGCTGCACGTAGTCGCGATAGACCCGCGCGCCAAAGCGCTCCAGCACGGTCTCCCGGCGGCTGCCGTCGAGGTCCTCCGGCAGGTCGAGCTCGCCCCCGTTGCCGACGCCGATGTAGAGGAAAGCGTTGCGCACGAAGTCGATGGCGGCGCTCTGGAAGGTGTGCGCGAGCCCAGCGGCGGCGACCAGCAGGAACGCGCCGGGTCCCCAGAACCCGGCGTGGATCAACCGGTAGATGAGGTGGAAGTACAGATTGACGAACCGGAGGTTGTCGCTGATGCCGTCCAGCGCGCGGCCGAAGCGGGTGGAGGAGCCGCGCAGGCGGGCCAGCTGGCCGTCGGCCGAGTCGAAGATGTCCGAGACGATGAACAGCACGAACCCGATCACATTGGTCCAGCGGTCCTGGTACGCGAACAGGTGCCCGGCCACGAGCCCGATCACGAGCGACCACAGCGTCACCTGGTCCGCCGAAATCCCCGTCGGCTGGAGCGCGCGCGCGATGCGGATGCCGATGGGGCGGAAGAAATGCAGGTCCGCCCACTCCTCGACCGCACGGCCCTTATGCGACAAATCGGTCTGCGGCTTCACCGAGCACATCCTTCATGGTGGCGAGGGCGCCCATGGCCTGATCCTCGTCGATCACCAGGGGCGGATTGATGCGAACCTCGGGATTGTAGATCATCGCGAGCACGCCGCGAGCCAACAACGTGTCGAAGATCCAGCGTGCGGCTTTCTTGTCGAGCAGCTGGCGGGTCCCGGGGACGACGAGATCCATCCCAATCATCAGGCCGCGGCCTCGCACGTCCGACACGATCGGCAGCTCGGATTCCCAGCGCTTCATCTCCGCCAGCATCTTGGCGCCGAGCACACGGGCGTGCTCCACCAGCTGGTCCTCGATGATCGTCTCGATCGTGACGCGCGCCGCGGCCGCCGCCAGCGGATTGCCTCCGTAGGACGACGAGCTGCCGCTGGGGTTGGCCCACGGCTTCGCGAACGCGACCTCCTCCCGCGCGATCACGCCGCTCATCGGGAAGCCTCCGCCGAAGCCCTTCCCCACCGTGAGCACGTCGGGGAGCACGCTCTCGTGCTCGATCGCGAACATCTTCCCGGTGCGCCCGAACCCCGTGATCATCTCGTCGCAAATCAGCAGCGCCCCCAGTTCGTCGGCGAGATCGCGCAGCAGCTTCAGGTAGCCGGCGGGTGGCACGACGTTTCCCGCCGTGCCCTGAATCGGCTCGACGATGATCGCCGCGACGTCCTTCGTGGTCTCGATCTGAATCTTGTGGCGCAGGAAGTCCACGCAATGCCATTCGCAGGACGGGAAGGTCTTGTCGAAGGCGCAGCGCGCGCACGACGCGTAAGGTGACAGGTACGCGCCGGGCATGAGGGGCCCGAGCGCGTGCTTGAAGCTCGAGCCGAGCAGCGGCAGCACGCCGCCGGTCTTGCCGTGGAAGCCGCCCCAGAAGCCGATGACTTCGGTATGACCGGTCCGCGACTTGGCGAGCCGCAGGGCCGCCTCGATCGCCTCGGCCCCGCTCGAGTAGAACTGCGAGCGATTGAGATCCCCGGGCGTCAGCTCGGCAAGCAGCTTCACGAGCGCGGCGCGATGCTCCGTCGTGAAGCTGCCGACGTGCACGCGCGCGATCTGCCGCTGCATGGCCGCGACGTACTTGGGATGGGCGTATCCGATGCTCGCCACGCCCACGCCGGCCAGCAGATCGATGTAGCGGTTGCCGTCCACGTCGTACAGCAGGGCACCCTCCCCGCGGTCGATCGAGAGCTGGCTGAACAGCGCGACGCTCTGCGTGCCGGGGGCCAGGTACAGCGCCTCCGCGTCGAACAGGGCCTTGGACCTGGGGCCGGGAAGCAAGAGGTGAGCGCGGCGCACTGTATCCGTCACGGGCGTTTCCGATTCGCTACGCGATGGGTGATGTAGTCCGCGATGGCCTGCGCCGCGTCGTCACGAAACGGCGCGAAGCTCGGCCAATCGTTGATGTCGATCAATATGGGGCGGTCGGGCTCCGGAAAGGCCACATCGCCGCCGAAGACTTCGAGCCCGAGGATCGCGGCAGCCTCGAAGGCGAGGGCCTTGACCCGGTTCTCGTCAATCGCGGGGCGTTCGCCGGCGAACCCGGCCTCGGAGCCGTACCAATTGAAGAAGCGGCCGTCCGTCACGCCGTAAAACTTCACCACGGGGCCGGGCACGTGCTCCTGCAGCGCCACCCACGGGATGCCGCGCCGGGTGAACCCGCGCAGCGTGTCCGCCACCTGCTCGAGCGACGTCGCGACCACGTCCTCGGGCCGCTCCGCATGCACGTCGCCTCGTTTGATCCAGACTCGCTGCTGATCGGGGCACAAGGCCTTCAGCTGCGCCGTGGGCGGGAGCGGCGCGGAGCTGGCGTGAATCAGCGTGCGGGGGAACGGCACCGTGCTGTCGGCCAGCCGCTTCACGAGGCGGTGGCGGTGGCAGTTCAGCGCGCTCGACGGGCGATTCACCACGACCGCCCCATCGAGCTCCAGCGGCATGAGCTGCTCCGCCGCGAGCGAGCCCTGGCACATGTTGAGGTACAACCCCGCCGCTGGAAGCCGGCCCTGCTCGACTTCGCGCTCGGTGGTCTTGATCGCCTGCCAGCCCTTGGCTTCGAGCCGCGCGACGGTCGCGTCCAGGATCGCCGTGTCGTTCACGCCGTGCTGCAGCGGTGAATACGAGGGGTTGCGGTAAATAGCGACCAATGGGGCCAAGGCGACGTCGCTCCTCGAGTCCGATGTCTACGTTTCGCGCGTGGCGAGCCACGCGTTGGCATGCTGGAGATCTGATGGTCGATCGATGTCGATGATGCGCGGCACTTCCACCGACGCGACGCGCCGCCCGTCCGCGACAACGACTCTCAGGAAGCCTCGCATCCTATGCCCGCCGCCGGCCACGGCGTCCGCGGCGGCGTGGCGTATCCCGGCGCTCAGCCCGTACACCCCCCCGGTGACGCACGGAGGATGGACCGGCTCGTCGCTCACGGCCCGAACGTCCCCACCCACCCCGCGGGTAACGTACACTGGAGACTCGTCGTCCACGTACGGCGTCACAGCGAGCACCATGTCCGCGCCCCTCTCGAGGTGCCGCTCCGTCGCCCCGAAGACCGCCCGCCAGTCGACCGGGCGCATCACCGTATCCACCATGCTGCAGAATACCGGGCCCGGCGGCACCGCCCGCAGCCCCTCGACGAGGGTGTGCAGCGAAGACGGCGTGCGACACTCCACCAGCGTAAGGAGGGGCCCGAAGCTCCTCCCGTCAAGCACGCGGGCCACCGCCGGGAAATCTGCACGAACTGCGCATGTGAGGCTCTGACATCCCAACGCCGCGAAGGTCTCGAGCAGACCCACGATCTGAGGCCGCCCCGCCACTTCGACCAGCGGCTTGGGCACCCGGATGCCGCCTGCGGCGAGGCGCGACCCTTCTCCCCCGGCGAGGATCAACCCGTGCATGCTACTCGAGCACCCTTTCGACTTCGGGAAGACGGCTGATCCGCGCCGTGGGAACGCGGCCGGCACCTGGGGGCGCCGTGCGGTCGGATGGCGCGAGCCAGCAGGTGCGGATGCCCAGCCCAGCGGCTCCGCGGATGTCCGCCTCGAAGTTGTCGCCCACCATCCACGCCCGCTGCGGCGACACTTTGAGCTCGGCCAACGTGTGCTCGAAGATGCGACGGTCGGGCTTGCTCCACCCGACCAGCGCGGAGTCACTAAGCACGGAGAAGAATCTCGCCAGGCCGAGCTCCGTCAAACAAGGCCGCAAGTTGCCGGTGAAATTGGACACAACCCCGAGACGGTAGCGTCCCGCGAGTCGCTCCAGAATCGGGAGGTTGCGTGCCACGATGTCCGTCGCCTCGGTGTGCAGACGGTGCGCGACTGCGGCGGCGTCCACACGGTCGGGCAGGAGCCCGACGACGAGCCGAGCCGCCGCTTCGATGGTGGCGCGGAATCCGAGCGTCTGAATGCCCGGCATACGCCCGAGCGTTTCGTCGGCGGTCTTAAAGAAGGGATCGAACTCGGCGAAGTCGAGCCCGCCGCCCACCGCACGATAGGCGGCGTGAAAGCGCGGACTCCAGTGCAGGCCGTCGGCTTCGAGCGTGCCGCCGAAGTCGAAGAGGACGACGTCGGCCGGCGGCTCAGGGGCGGGCGTGCGAGCCGTGCTCGTGCGCGCCCATCTTCATGGGCATGGACATGGGCTTCCCCATTTCCATCATGTGATGACCGCCGCCTGCCTCGAGCCGCATGTAGTGCCGGTAATCCTGTTGATAGAGCGAGTCCCCCGGCTCCGCCGCCGGCCACGTCACGCCGCGGTCGGGCACGAACAGCCCCCCGACCACGCCCATGCCCCCATCGGGGATCGGCGCGCCGGTCGGGTTGTCGTAGGAGACGGCGATGCGGTAGCGGTGCTCCGGAACGATGTGCACGCCCAGGCGCGTCCAGCCGTACAGCATCGCGATCGGGATGGACGCGATGCGTCCGCTCGAGTCCGCCACGGGCGCGGCCCGGTAGATCTCCTCGCCGGTCGTCACGTCGGCAAACTCAATCACGCGCCCGTAGTCATGCATGTGCCCACCCAAACCGACGATCTTTCCGGGCACCGCCGGGCTGCCCTCGTACGCGCGCGAAGAGCGACCGGGGAGGAGCGTGAACGACTTGTCTCCCACGGGGAAGGCGACATCCATCTGCCACGGTGACGCGGAGAACAACGGCCAGGGCCGCTTCTCGGGCGTGAAACTCATCACCAGCCGCACGCGGGCCCCGCGATACGCGGCCGGCGTGAGGTTTTCGACCATGGCGCTCGCGACGACGTGCTCGCCACGCTTGAGTGGCACGCCGAACAACAGACGTGGCAGGCGGATCGCGCCGGTCTCGTGGCCGGCCGCGAGCAGGCGGCGTGAGATCGGAAGAAACAGCTCGCGGTGGTCCGGGTCGATGAGATTGAAGTGATGGATCAGCTCGTCGGGAAGCTCGTGCCCGGCGCTGTCCACCACCTGCACCCGGAAGCCGTAGATGGATCCGCTCTCCGGGATCTCGAGCGTCGCGACCGGCGGCTGTGCAATCCCATGGTGCGGCGTGTTGGCGGGCAGGTCCATCGGCGCCAGGTCGAGGACCAGCGTGCCGGCGCGGTCGTCCCGAAAAATGCGGGCGCCGGTCGCGTCCCCCGAACTCGCCGAAGCGGGTACATCGCCCGTCGCGACGACGAGCATCAGGCTCAACAGCAAGCGACTGGTCATGTCGCGGGGAATTGTAACCACCCCCCACGGCCCGGGGCAACGGACCCTACGACGACCGCAACCGTCGCACCGCCGCGACCACGACGGCGGGCTGCTCCTCGTAGATGAAGTGCCCCGCCCCGGCTACGCTGTCCACGGCGAATGCCGGCAGCGCGGCCGCGAGGACCGCGACTTCCTCCTCACTGACTCCGCCCTCGTGGATCGCGGTCCCGAGGAGCAGACGGACGGGACACCGCACTTCGGGGAGATGCGGCCGCAACCGCTCCGGCTCGCGCCGTTCGGCCATGGCCAGAAACGCCTTGAGCGTCGCGTTCAGATCGTGCGCCGCGCCCGCCGTGTAACCGTCGACTACGCTATCGGTCACCCACGATGAGTCCCCCGACGCTCTGATCAGCTGCCCGCGGATCTTCTTCCGCACCAGGTTCACGCCACCGAACAGCCTGATCCAGGGCGCGAACTTCATGGCACGCCGAAACGCGCGCGTGGAAGCCCGCTCGGCCGGCCCTCCGTCGAGCGAAACGATGCCCGCGACCAGGTCGGGTCGCCGATAGGCAAGGCGAAACGCCATCGAGGCCCCGAGCGAATGCACGATGACGACCGCATTGCGCACGCCCAGCCGGTCGAGCGCCGCGGCAATCCGGTCGGCCTGGGCGGTGAGAGAATAGTCCGCGTGCTCCGGGCGTGCCGACCCGCCGACGCCGAGCGGTTCCACGACAATCGCCCGGTAACCGGCGTCCGTGAGGAGCGGGATCAGCGTGCGATATCCAAAGGCCGACCCGAACAGGCCCGGCAGCAGGACCACCGGGTCACCCGTTCCCGTCACGGTGACTGCGACCGACTCGGCGGGTGTGAGCGCGAGCGAGAACGAGTGAATCGTGTCGGCGACCAAGGCGAGGGCGAGGAGCCACATGGTCCACTCCGGTTCAGAGACGGAATCCTGCGACGGACACGGCGTAGAGGTCGCGGTACCGCCCCCGCAACCACCGGAATGCGGACGCCACGCGCTGGCGGCCTACGGCAATTCCGACAAGGACGACACCGCTGCCCAGCAACGCCCACGTCGGTACGACAACGATCCCACCCACTCCGGCGATCAGGAGCAGGCGAGGGAAGCGTCCCAGAGCCACCGCCCCGAGGAACCTGGGCAAGGGATATCGCGCCAGCGGCGCCAGTACGCGCACCGCCGTGTCGGGTATGGGCGAGAAAATCACGATCACGGTGGTCCAGAAGGGGGCGCGCCGGAATGCCGCGACGCTCCAGCGCACCCAGCGCCGGTCCGCCAGCCGCGCCAGCTTCGGGAGCTCTGCTGCCCAATCGACCAGCCGGTAGTTCACGCTTTCCGCTATCGACGCGCCGAGCGTGCCCACCAGGGCGAGCAGCCACGCGGGATACAGGCGCGCGTAATAGAGCAGGGTCGCCTCGAACGCGGTCGGCAGGAACGGCGACACGGGTCCGTGCACCAGGAGCGCGAGTGCGAAGAAGGTGACGAGCTTCACGCCAGGAGCCCCGTGTAGCGCCACGCCACGACGGCGAACACCGCGCTCTCGAGGATCCACGCCCACGGCTGCCGATAGTACCCGACGTACATCGCGCGCCCCCAGTATCCCGTGTTCTTCCACAGGTTGAGCGACCAGCGCCGCCGGCTGAACGGCAGCAACAGCGGGAGGCCGGTGTCGGTCGGCAAGTCGGCGACCACGTGCGCGACGATGCTCGAGAACGCGAGTCCCCCGAGCCAGGGGCCGAACAGCGCGACCGCGAGCGCTCCCACGACGCCGCAGAACAGGAGACTGTGACTCCACGTGCCGTGGAAGTCGGGCTTCGCCCAACCGGCCCGGATGATCAGTGAATCGACGTTTGGAAGGAATTGCGCCGCCCCGACCACAACGAACGTCTCTGGGCGCGGGTCAAGCGATGCGATCGCGAGTGCGATGCCGACGTGCCCGAACTGCATGGTGTCTCCCAGTGGAGGATCCGGGGACACGTTCGGCCCATGGCATCAAGCCGATCTCAAGCGACCGCGTTCGTCCGGTAGCGTCGTGCCTGGCCGGGGGTGATCATCTCCTGCAGCAGGACGGCTCGCTCGATCGGCGCCGTGAACACGTATCCGCGCGCGTCCGCCACCAGCCACCGCTCCCATTCCAGCGCATCGAGTGCCCGCTCAAGCGACGTACGGTCGAGCCCCGTGGCACGGACCAGTCGAGCCGCGTCCACACGCTCTTCGAGGGCCGCCGCCGCCGCGAGGGCCTGCTGCGCGATCTCCGAAAGCGCCCGGTATCGCCGGCACACGACGCCGATAATGGTCGGCGGAAGATCCCCGGGGAGCGAGTCGATCAATGTTCGGTTCGGGGACGGCCAGGCTGGGGCATCGGGCGCCGGCGTGAATCCCGCGGCCACGGCCTCGAGCATCGCCACCACGAGAAGGGGGAGCCCGCCCGTGTCGCGTTCCACGCGGCGGGTCAGACGCGCCGCGTCGGCGGCGTCGTATCGGGGAAGCGCCCACCCCACGAGCTCCCGCAGCGCCGCCGCATCGAGTCGTCCCAACCGGACGACCGTGCCTTCGAGATCGCGGCCCAGCCGGGCCCGCAGATCATTCAGCCGTTCGCCCTCGGGCGACCCGCGAGAAACGCCCAGCAGGAGGAGCACCGGTCGCGCTGCCGTGTCGCGAGCCAGGGCGGGGAACGCGGTCAGCGTGGCTGCGTCCGCCCACTGAACGTCATCGAGTGCGATGAGGAGAGGCCGCTCTGCCGCTACGGCGCGAACGACGGCCCCGAGCGCCTCGGCGAGTGGGACGGCTGGCGCAGCCGCACGGAACCTGGTTCGCAGGTCACCATCAAGCACGGCGAGCCCCGCGAGGGCCCCCGGTGGTGCCCCCGCGAGTCCCGGCGCATCGCCCAGCCCCCCGGCGAGGAGCCCCGACAGCGCGCTCCACGCTGCTTGCTGTTCGGCAGGCACGGCCCGAGCCGCGGCGACACTCACCTCGTCCAGCCGCGCATTGGCCACCACCTCTTCGATGAGTCGGGTCTTCCCTTCCCCGGGCTCACCCTCGACGATCACGACCTGCCCACGCCCGCCGCGCGCCCGCTGCCACGCGGCCAGTAGCGACGCCAGCTCGACGCTCCGGCCCACCAGCGGCGGGCGCGGGCGAGCATCCGGTGGGGCGGCGACCACGCGACGCCCGACGCGAGTGTCCCGGATCCTGGCAGCCAGGCGCGCGGTCTCCTCGCTCACCTCCGCGTTGAGTGACTCGCGCAGGGCCTGTGCCAGCTTGTCGGCCACGCGCAGAGCGGCGGCGCGATCACCCGCCAGGGTCAGCGCGCGCATCGCGGCGCGGGCCGCCGGCTCGGACGTGCCGTCGAGCGCAACCGCGCGGAGTCCCACTCGAGCCGCCGACGCCGCGTCACCGCGCGCGAGATCCGCGGCGACCCCCTGCACCAGGGCGTCGAGCGTCTGCGCCCGCCACAGCGCCCGCTCGGCGGCCAGCCAGTTCTCGAAATCGTTCGCCTCCGGGATCGCCAGGCCCTCGAGAAACTCGCCATCGACCAGCGCGGCGGCAGCTATCCAGTCGCCCCCCTGGCACAGCTCGCTGAACCGGTCGCAGTCGAGGGCCACGGCATGCGGCGTCAGCCGGACCTGATCGACGTCAGCGACCACTCCCTCCTCCCCGAGGGCGCGCCGCAGCACGCGGAGCGCCTCACTCAGCGAGTGTCGGGCCTGGCGCTCGTCGCGGTCACTCCACAACAGGCCGATCAGGTGCTCGCGCGTGCGGCTCTTGCGCGGACTCCGCGCCAGGTACACGAGCAGCGCGACGTGTTTACGCCACAGGAGCTCCGCAGGGGCGTCGGCGCCCGCGACGGTGACACGCAGGGGACCGAGCACGCGACAGAAGACAGGTGGCATGGCGCCCCCGAGTATCGGGCACGCTGCGGCCGTGGGCAAGCGCACGTACATTCTCCTGCTCTTATGCAGACGCCCGACCTCGAGGCCGTGCAGCGCGCCGTCGGCGACCGCTACCAGGTATTGAGCCTCGCGGGCGTCGGCGGCATGGGCGCGGTGTTCCGCGCGCGCCACCGCACGCTCGGTCACATCGTGGCGGTGAAGGTGCTGCCCCCCGACGTCGCGGCGAGCGCGATGCGGCACGAGCGGTTCCGCCGCGAGGCGACCCTGGGCGCGTCGCTCGACCACCCCAACATCGTGCGGGTCTACGACTTCGACACGCGGGAGGGGATCAGCTTCCTCATCATGACGTTCGTGCGGGGGGACACTTTCGAGGAGCGACTCCGCGGCGACGCGCCGGTCCCCACCGACCAGGTGCTGCGCGTCGTGCGCGAGATTGCCGACGCGCTGGGATACGCCCACCGGCGCGGCATCGTGCACCGTGATGTGAAGCCCTCCAATATCCTGCTCGACGAGGACAGTGGCCGGGCCCTACTCGCCGATTTCGGGATTGCCCGCGTGGAAGGCGCCGGGGAGTCATCACTCACACAGCCCGGCGCCGCGATCGGCACGCCCGGCTACATGGCGCCCGAGCAAGCGGCCAGCGGGCGCGTGGACGGGCGCGCCGACCTGCACAGTCTCGCGGCGGTCGCGTTCGAAGCGCTTGGCGGCGGATCGGTGCCGTTCAACGCGGATCGGGCCGCGTTGGGGCGCGCGTTGCGCGCCGCCCGGCCCGACCTGTCGACTCGTCTCGCCACCGCGCTCGCGGCCCCGCTGGCGCAGCAGCCGGACGATCGACCGGCTACGGCCGCAGCATGGCTCGCCGCGCTCGGCCGCGCCGAGGTCCGGCCGTGGCGCCCCTGGGCGGCGGCCGGTGTCGTGGTCGTAGCGGGTGCCGTTGCCCTTCGTCTGCTGCTCGGCTCGCAAGGGGCCTGCCGCTTACCGCGCGACGCACCGGCGCGTCTCGCGGTGATGCCGTTCGCCGTCCTGGGCACGCCGCCCTACCCGGCGAGCCAGCTCCCGGAATACTTCATCTCCCGATTCCGCCCCGTGGAGCGCCTCAGCGAGGTCGTCTCGTTCGGCCGGGTGGCCGCGCAGATCGCCAGCGAGCATCCGTCGAACGAGGAGGCGCAAGCCCTCGCCTGCCGCCTCGGGGCGAAGTTCTTCGTGCAGGGGAGCGTCGCCTATGTGGGACCGACGGTCACGCTCCAAGCGACCTTGTACGAGGGCGGCCGGGCCCGACGCAGCGCGAAGGCGGAGGGACGAGTCGGCGCCGAGGAGTCGGAGGTCATGGATCGCGTGTGGGCGGCTCTCTACCCCGAGTTCACACCCGGCTCGGACGCGACTCTGCCGAACGGCGGCCCCGAAGCGCTGGCCGCGTACTTGAACGCCGAGGCGGCGTTCCGTCGCGGCGACTACCGAACCGCGCGCGACGAGTACACCCGCGTGATCCGCGCGGACACCGGCTTCGCGATCGGGCGTCTGCGCCTCGCCCTCGTCGCTGCGCAGGTGGATCCGACCGAACAGGGGTTCGGCGCCTCGCTGCGGGGAGCGCTGGTCCACCAGCGAGGACTCTCCCCGGCGGACAGTCTGCTGCTCGACGGATTCACCCGGCTGCTCGCCGAAGGCGACGGGCTGGTGGCGCTCGATCGATTCAAGCGGGCCACCGAGCACGCACCGAGCTATCCCCAGGCGTGGTACGTGCTCGGCGAGTTCTACTATCACTTCGCCGGCCTGTTCGACGAGACGGTCGGCGAGGCCGGAGTCGCGTTCAACCGCGTCCTCGACCTCGATCCGCGGTTCTCCCCGGCGATCGGACACCTGATCTCGCTGGCGCATCAGGCGGGCGATCGGCGCGAGACGGCGGACCTGATTCACCGCTACCTCCGGATCGACTCGACCTCCGTCGTCGCGGAGGCGGTCGGGATCGCGGACACACTCATTCTCGGCTCGGCCCCGGCCCAGCTCGCCCTGCTGCGCGGCGTGTGCCGGCACAGCTTCCTGGCGCTGCAGTACCTCGCGTTCCAGGCGGCTGAATTCGGTACGCCGGTCCAACGCACCGGTCCAGCGCGCGTGGTGTTGCGCTGCCTCGAGCAGCGCGGCGCCACGGACGCGGAGCGGACCCGTATCCTGCGTATGGGTGTCGCCGCCGATCTCGCGGCGGGGTGGGCAGACAGCGCGCGCCTGCGGCTCGGGCGCACGACGGGAGGCGCGGCCGCGCGGGAGCGCGACCTCTGGGTCCTGCTGGCCCGCGCCACCGAGCTGCCGAACCTGGGCGACTGGCGCGGAGCGGCGGAGCGCGTACGCGGACGGCTTGGAACCGCCCCCGACACGGACGCGGTGGCCCACTGGCTGCTCGCCCGCGTCGGGGTCGAGCGCGCTCGCCACGCCGCCGCGTTGGCGCGGCTCGCGAATGGAAAGCGGGGCCCGCTGCCGGCCAGCCTCGCCGCCGACCTCGAGGCTCGCGACGCCCTGGCACGCCGCGACACCACTCGGGCGTTGCAGCTCTGGGATGGGGCGACGCGGCGCTACGCCGTGCTCAGCGTGCCGCTCGAGCTGGTGGCGTCGCTCTGGCCGCTGCGACTCGACATGGCGCGCGTGGCGCTGGCACGGCGAGACAGCACCATCGCGGCGCGCGCCTGTCGATCGTTCGAGACGCTGATGGGCTACGTGGATCAAGTCGTACAGCCAGAGGTGCAGCGGCTGTGCCAGGCGACGCCCACGAGCTGAGGACGCGAGACGGTCGAGATCCGCTCACCGTCCGCACGCCGGCAGCGGGTCGGGAAAGCTGCTCCCAAAGCGGTTGCGGCCCCAGCAGCTTCCCTTCCCCGACCCGTCCCACAACAGATCCACTGCGGGGAGGAACGGGATCGGCGACGCCGTGCCGTTGCCCATGACCCGGTTACCGCGGATCACCGCGTTGTCCGGGTTGGGCTCGATGTCGGCGAATGCCTCCGGCGGCAGGCCGGCCAGCGTGCCGAGCAATAGCGTGCTGCCCACCGCGATCCCCGTAAACTGGTTCCCGGAAACCGTGTTGCCCTCGACGGTCGCGCGATCCGCGCCGACGATGAGAATCCCCGACCCGCTGGGCACGAACGACGCCAGGTCGCCGGGCGGCGCGAAGTTGGGGTGGTTGTTGTCATGGACGTTGTTCCTGGCGACCAGCACATCGCTCGTGGTTTTCACGTCCAGCCCGGGCAGCACCACCACGAGGATGCCGACCACGTTGTCGTACGTCTCATTGGCGACGCCCTGTACGCGCTGCGAGTTCTCGAACTCGATGCCGTTCACATTCGCGAACGTGACGCTGTGGCGAACCGTGACGTCGTGCGACTGCCCGACGTAGATCCCCGTGTCGTTGTGCCCCGAGGCGCGGCAGCGCTCGATGAGACCGTGGGACGAGTGCACCGGAAAGAGCCCGTATTCGCCGTTGTCCTGGGCCGTGACGCCCGCCAGCAGAAACCCGTCTACGCCGCTCAACAGGACGCCGTTGTCCACAAACCCGCGGACCGTGACGTTCAGCAACACGAAGCGATCGCTACCCGGATCCACGCGGATGCCGTTATCCTCTCCACCTGGATTCTCGATCACGACGCCGCGGCCGTCCTCGCGCCGTTGCCCGACGAGCGCGAGGCCGGGGACCGACACGTGAATCGCCTCGGCGTAGGTCCCCGGCTCGATCTGGATGACGGTGCCCGGCACCGCGGCGTCCACCGCCGCCTGGATCGACCCGCCCGTGTGCACGATGACGCCGGGCCGCCCGCTCAGATCGGCGGAGGGCACGACTGGCGCCCCGATCCGGCCGGGCGCATCGCAGGCGACAGCCACCAGCAACATCAACGGCGTATACCGTTTCATACAGTCCTCCTCGCTAGCACCCGGGAAACGTTCCCCACTTCGGTCAAGGACAGATCAAGCGGACCGGCCCGCCAGCTCGAGCATCCGCTGCCGCTGGCCCGGCTTGATCATGTCGCGATCGATCACCGCCCGCACGATCGGCGCGACAAACGCGTAGCCCCGGGGCTCGGCCGCCAGCCAACCCTGCCACTCCAGCTCGTCCAGCGCGCCTGCCAGCGGATCCCCGGCGACGCCGGACGCGCGCCCCAGGAGCTCCCGGCCGGTGCGGTCGCCCACCACGGCCGCGGCCACCAGCACGGCCTGCGCGTCGCCCGACAACCGTCGGAAGTTGATCCGGATGGCCGCCACGACGTTGTCCGGAAGCTCGCCCGGCAACGTTTGGTCCAGCGTGCGGGACGGCTCGGGCCAGGCGGTCGGGCCCTCGCTGAGATCCAGGCCCGCCGCGACCGCGTCCAGCAATGCGGCGGCGAGCAGGGGGATACCGGCGGAGTCGGACAGCACGCGCCGCGTGACGCGATCCAGCTGCTCCGGCCCGTACGAGGGAAGCGCACGACGCGCGAGTTCGCGCACGTCGCCGCCTCCGAGCGGTCCGAGTTTCACGGCGGCCCCGGCGACCTCCCGGCCCGCCCGTGCTCGCAGCTCGTCCAGCTCGGGGCGCGCGGGATGCGGCGCCGCCGCGATTAGGTACAGCACGGGTGAACCCGTCAAGTCGCGCGCCGCTGCCGCGAGCGCGAGCAGGGACTCCCGGTCGAGCCAGTGTGCGTCATCCACGAACACGATAACCGGCTGCTCGTCCGCCACGGCGTGCAGCACCTCGGAGAGGGCCCGCCCGGGCGCTTCGGGTGATGTCGCGCCCCGTAACTGCGCCAGCGCGGGCGGCGCCGCCGCCGCGACTCCCGGTGCCTCGAGCAAGCCCCCCCGCGCGATCCCGAACGTCCCGCTCCACGCGTCCGTCCGATCGGCTTCCACCGCGCGCACCGCGGTGACCACGGCCCCGTCCAGCCGGGCTCGCGCCGTTAGCTCCTCCGCGAGCCGAGTCTTCCCGGTGCCGCCGTCTCCCTCGATCACGGCGATGGTTGCCCGCGACGTGCTCCGGCATCGCGTCCACGCATCCACGAGACGCTCGAGCTCCGGGCCGCGCCCCACAAACGGCCCGCGACGCGATCCCGGCCCGGGCGATCCGGCAGTGGGAGTCGCGGGGACGCGCCACGTCCGCTCCCGCCGAATGCGCTCGGCGAGCGCGCGGGTGTCTGCGTCCGGCTCCACACCGAGTTCTCGCTTCAGGCGTGCTGCAAACCCCTCGAACAGGGCGAGCGCCCCTGCCCTGTCGCCCGCCAGCGCGAGCCCCCGCATGGCCGGTCGCACTACGACCTCCGGCCGCCAATCGAGGTCGCGCGCACGTCGCAGGGTGTCGTTGGCCGCCGCGAGATCCCCGACGGCGAGCAGCTGGTCGGCCCGGTGCGCCAGCACCTCCACCGAGCGCCGGCGCCAGTGGTCCCGCTCCGCAACCAGCCAATTGTCGAACTCCGAGGCGCCCGGGACGCTGAACCCCTCGAGGAACTCCCCCTGCACGAGTCCCGCCGCACCAGAGTAGTCTCCCGCGGCCGTCAACAGCTCCAGGGTGTCGGTGTCGAGCTCGACGACCCCCGGCGTCACGCGAACCTGGGTGGCGTCGGACTCGAGGCCATCGCCGGTAGACTGACGTAGCACGCGGACTGCCTCGTTGAGCGAGTGACGCGCGTCCTTCTCGGGCTTTTCGGCCCACAACAACCCGACGAGATGCTCGCGGGTCCGGAGGCGCTTTGGGGATCGCGCGAGATAGACAAGCAGGGCGAGATTTTTCCTCCAGAGCAGCTCGGCCGGCGCCGCTGCGCCGTTCACCCGCACGTCCGCTGGACCGAGCACCCGGACTACGATCATATGGGGTTCTTGCAGCCGAGGGTCGAGAGCCGGCGAGCCGCGCTGTCGGCGCGGGCGCGGTATGGCGCGTCACCGCCGGACCACAACCGAACGACGGTCCCGTATGCCCGACAAGCTTCCTCCCGTCGCTGCCCCGTGCGCGCCAGTAGCTCTCCGAGGCGCCACTGGGCGAACGTGCCAAATGCCCAGTCAACCTCGGCGGGCTGGGGGTCCCGAGTCGGGTAGCCGTGCAGATCGGAGTTTTCGTGCCAGACGAGGTCGTCGATCGCGCCTAAAGGGCGCTTTCCCCGCGCGCTCCAAGACGCACGCGCCAGATGCAGCACGGTTCGGAAGAATGGATCGCTGACGACCTGAATGGGAATCCCAGTCAGGGCTCTGGTCGCAGCAAGGGCCGAGTCGACAGCGCCTTGCGCCGCGGCGGCCTCCGCCCGCAGCAGCGTAGACAGCGGCTCCGACGGCGGCCTGAGAGACCCGGTACGGCCTTCCACCGTCGCGAGCATCCAACGAGCGCGCGCCTGCCAGTCCGATCGCCCAATGGCAGCCTCGGCAACCCGTTCGAGGGCCGGCCGCGCCTTCGCCCAGCGGGCTGCCGCTGCGGCGGAATCGACGTCGGCGAGCACCAGCGCCGCAGCCAACTCACCGACGAAAATCTCCAGGTCGGGAAAGCGGTACGCCAGCTCGTGCGCGAACGCCAAGGCAGTATCTGGCCGACCCATGCCGACGAGCGACAAGACTCGTGCGAGGCCGGCGGAGCGCGCGAACGCGGCGTCGGGCAGGAGTTGTTCTGCGAATGCCAGCTCTCCGTGCGGGGCTCCGAATCCCGCGAGGTAGCGGGCGCCGGCGTCGAGATCCTTGATTCCTGCGGCGCGCGCCAGTTGCACCAGCTCGCGCGTGCGCTTCTCAGCATCCGGTCTCGCCAAGAACCGCCATGCATTGGCCAGCTCCACAATGGCGAGCGTCGCAAACGAGGGGTCCTTCGGATCGACCAGCGGGGACACCTGGGCACGCACCGCAGCGGCGTACGTCGAGTCGCCTTCGGCGACGCTGAGCCACGCGACATGCTCCAATGCAGGGACGAACCCCGGATGAATTCTCAGCACCTCCTGAAACGATTGCATCGCCTCGCGTCGTGAGCGCCCCACGAGCGGGCCGCGATGCAACCGCTCGTCCGCATACCGAAACTGGCCGAACAGAAAGTCCTTCGAACGCGTGGTCAACGCGTCCAGGGAGTCGAGACGTGCCTCGATGGGCAGTCCCTGAGCCCGAATCAGCTTCTGATAGTAGTCCGGAAACTCAGTGAGGTGAGCGAGATAGCGCACGCTGTCTCTGGGGTCGTCCTCGAGGTCGAACCAGCGCCCGACCTCGGCGTGACGCCAGAAGCACAGCCAGCAGCTCGAGTCGAGCGCCGCGGCTTCGGCGTATGCTGCCCGAGCCTCGCCCCAGCGTCCTCGTGCGAAGGCGCCCTCCGCGCGCTGAAAGGCGCTCCGCCCGAGGGCGTTCTTCGGAAGCACGCCGCGAGGTAGCGTCCGGTCGAGCGAATCGGTCGACCTCAGCTGCGCCCCGAATACCCGGTCGGCAAGGCTTTCGGCCAGGACGCGCCACCCGGCCGGTGGCCCTACGATCTCGATCGTGTCGACGCGCGGACCGCGCAGCCGGATGTGCAAGCGACCCGCTTCGTTTTCTGTTGCGACGTCGATGTGGGAGCCCCTCGACAACCAGCGCCCGAGTCCTGAGACACAGCGGGCGGAGAGGTCGGGGTACTGATCCAGGCTGTGCGCTAAAGCGCAGGCAACCGAATCCGCCGTGGACGTTGCCGCCTCGACGCGAAACTGAAGGGTGGACGGCACGGGGATGCTCCGAATCCACAGCCCCAGGACCGTACATCCGATCGCGATGCCGATGGCGTTCCGCTGAAATGGCCAAACGCGCGTATGCCACAGGTCGCGTCGAAATGACGCCGCGTCGGGCCAGCGGTTTTTCGGATCCAGCTCGAGCGCGCGCCGCAGCACGCGCGCCACGAAGAACGGCACGCCCGCCCAATCGCCCGCCTTCGCAGCAGTCTTGGCCCAGCGGCGGCCCATAAAGGCCTCGTAGATGACCATGCCGGCGGCGTAGAGATCGGAACCCGCGTCCGCGACGCCGGCAAACTGCTCCGGCGCCATGTACGCAGCCGTCCCCAGCAGGATGAGCGAATCAGACTTCTGTTCATCGGTGAGGCGTCGAGCAATTCCGAAGTCCGTCAGGACGCCCCGCTCCCCATCGAAGAAGACGTTGGCCGGCTTCACGTCGCGGTGGACCACGCCGTTCTGATGAGCGACCTCGAGCGCTTCCAGGAGGTCGCGCCCCAGTTTGCGCGCGCCGTCCGCCGACATGGGCCCGGACTTCTCGAGCCGGCTCTGGACGGTGTCGCCGGCCAGGTAGTCCATCACGTAGAACGTGAGGCCCTGACTCTCGGCAACGTCGTGGACGGGAACGATGTTGGCATGGCGCAGCCGACGGAGGATCCGGGCTTCCTCGACGAACTGTGCCTCGGCCTCGACGGTCCACAACCCAGGCCGTAAAACCTTGACGGCGACAGAACTGTCGAGCCGCACGTCGCGCGCGAGGACGACGATCCCCATGCCGCCGCTCCCCAGCTCGCGCAGCACCTCGTAGCCCTTCGGCGCCAGCGCGGCACGCACCCGCTCGAAGAAGGCGGACATGAATCGCCCCGCAGAACATCCCGGTCGCCATCCCGAAAGTCAAACGGCCCCGGATCTTCCGGGGCCGTTTCACTGCAGCACGATATTCGGGCTCTACTGCACCGTGATCGCGATGTGCATGCCCAGCGCGACGTGCGGCAGGCAGTAGCCCTTGTAGACGCCGGCCGGCGCGCCGGCAAACGTCACGTCGTACTTCTCGTTCGGCTGCGTCAGGAACGGTCCCATCAGGTCGCCCATCGCGTTGGGCATCCCCTTCTTGAGGGCGTCGGCACCGCCCTTCGGGACCGAATCCCCGTAAAACGCGATGTTGTGCGGACCGCCGGAGACATTGATGAACCGCACGACCGTGCCGGCCTTGATCGTGAGCTTGTTGGGCTCGAACGCGGCGACGCTCGTACCGTTGCCGGTCATCTTGACTTCGACCACCGCACCAACGGGCTCGGCGGCCGGCGCAGCGGCCGTCCCGCCGGTCGGCGCGGGGGTGGCAGCTTCCGCCTGGGATGCCGCCGCTTTCTTCTCGCCGCCGCAGGCGACGACCGCGAACGCGACGAGCGAGGTCAACAGGGTGAACCGCATTGCAGACTCCTCCGGGACGAAAATGACGGGACAGCTTGTGAACGCGTTCACAATATATTCGCGCGCCTTCAAAACGGGAGCCCTCCAAAAACGCGACCGTTGCGTTTTTGCAGCACCCCGACGACACTGATGCGCATGCCGCAGCCGTCCGTACCGCTCATCCCCGCGCCCGATCTCGCGCGCCGTCTCGATCAGGGCGAACGCGTGCAGCTGCTCGACATCCGCTCCGCCGAGCGGGTCGCCCGGGGACGCATCGCCTTCGGCGCCACGCTCGATTTCCGCAGCCTCACCGCCTCGCAATTGTACCAGCTCGCAACGCTCGAACCGCTGCGACTCGACCCGGCGGCCCCGGTTGCGGTGATCTGCGGGCATGGCAACTCGAGCGCCAAGGCCACCGCCTTCCTGCGCGATCGGGGATTCGAGGCGTACTCCGTGGCGGGCGGGATGGCGGCCTGGGAGACGGTCTACCTGCCGCGCCGCCTGTCCCCCACGCCCGCGCTCGAGCATGTGATCCAAGTCGACCGCGTGGGCAAAGGTGCGCTGTCCTACGTGCTGGTGAGCGACGGCGACGCCGTCGTCGTCGATCCGGGACGCCACCTGCAGCCGTACGAGGCGCTGCTCGAGGAGCTCGGCGCCACCGCCGCGGCGGTCATCGACACGCACATGCACGCCGACTATCTGAGCGGTGCCCGCGCGGCCGCCGCCCGTTGGCAGGTCCCATACTTCGTGCACCCCGACGATGCACGGTCACCCTACGACGGCACCGAAGGCCGTTTCGCCCACCAGCCCATCACCGAGGGCGACACCATCGCGTTCGGCCGCGCCACCCTCGTCGCTGCTCACGTGCCCGGACACACGCTGGGCAGCGTGGCGCTCGTCGCCGACGGGGCGCTCGCGTTGACGGGCGACTTCCTGTTTGTGCAATCGGTTGGGCGCCCCGATCTGGGAGGCGAGCGCGACGCCTGGACGGCGCGCCTGTGGGACAGCCTGGAACGGGTGCAGCGCGAGTGGCCGGGCGACCTGCTCGTCCTGCCGGCGCACTATGCGAGCGAAAGCGAGCGGCGCGCGGATCGCTGCGTGGCCGCGCGATTCGATGTGATCGCGGCGACGAACGAAGCGGTCGCCATCCGGGACCCACGCGCCTTTCTCGCCTGGGTGGCCGCGCACACCACGGCCCCACCCGACGCCTATCGCACGATCAAGCTGGCGAATCTGGGACTCCTGGAGGTCGCCGACGCCGAGGCGGAAGCTCTGGAGGTGGGGCCGAACGTTTGCGCGGTGGGATAGACTAAAGGGCCTGTTATTCCACCGGTGCTTGCAGTATCACGTATACCCAGTCTGTCCCGCCCAGCGTGTGCATGCCGTAGGGCACGCCGGCCGGAATGTGCACGAGATCGTTCGCCGAGACTTCGATCCGATCCCCGTCCAGCGCCATCACTCCGCGTCCGGCGATTGTGAAAATGAGCAGGCTGGTGTCGTCCTCCGTCGAGACGGGCACGGCGGCCCCCGGCTCCATGACCGTATGCTCGAAGCTCAGGCCGTTCAGCATGCCCGGGAGATTGAGGACGGTTTGGCGGCGCAGCTGGTCTGCGGTACTGGGCAACTTCGCGAGGCGGCGATAGGTGTAACGCGGCACGATTCCCCATCCTGTAGGGCGCTGCAGCCTTACGCGGAGGGCGCTGCGGCGCCCCAAAAATGGGCGTGCCGGGCCACCTGTGCAAGCCATTGGAAGCCGGGCGTCTCTCTTGGCGTCTCTCACAGGAACCGTTGCCATGTTGTCCGTCCGCCGCCTCTTCGGAGTCGTCTGCGCCGTCGTCCTGCCGATCGCCCCCGCCCGCTCGGCGGCGCAGGGCTGGATCGAGCACCCGCGGGGCGGGATCGAAAAAGTGCGCAGCGCCGTCCAGGTCAACGTCACCGGGCGCGTGGCACGCGTCACAGTCGAGGAATGGTTCCGGAACACGGGCGCCCTCCTCACCGAAGCCAACTACCTCTATCCGCTGCCGGGCGAAGCGGTGTTCAGCGATTTCTCCCTGTGGCAGGGCGACCAGGAGCTCAAGGGCGAGCCGATGGACGCCGCACAGGCGCGCGCCATCTACGAAGAGATCGTGCGGCGGAAGCGCGATCCCGCCCTGATCGAGCTGGCGGGACACGGGCTGTTACGCGCACGCGTATTCCCCATCGGCGCGGGCGAAACGCGCAAGATCACGCTGCGCTACACCCAGCTGCTCGATCGCGTCGGCGACGCCTGGCGCTTTCGGTACACCGCCGGGACCGGGGCCGGCGCGGCGGCCTCCGCCAGCTTCCGGATGCAGGTGGACAGCGGCGCCCGGTTCGGCGACCCGTATTCGCCCACGCATCGACTCAGCACCACCCGCAGCGACAACCGCATCGAGCTCACGCTCGCCGAAACCAGCGCGCGCGGAGACCTCGAGCTGTTCCTGCCGCTCGCCCGCAGCCTGGTCGGGATGTCGCTCGTCACCAGCCAGCCGATCGGGGAAGATGGGTTTTTCATGCTGCTGCTGGCACCGGGCCGTTCCGAGACTCCGTCGGTGCGTCGTGACCTGGTCGCCGTGCTCGACGTGTCGGGCTCGATGTCGGGTGACAAGCTCGAGCAGGCGAAAGCCGCGCTGGCGCAGTTGCTCGGGACCCTGCGCTCGGGAGACCGGTTCCGCGTCGTCACGTTCGGGAGCAGCGTGCGTCGCTATGCCACCGGCTGGACGGACGTGTCGGGCGACAACGTGCGCGCCGCCCAGGAATGGGTCCGCCGCCTCGAGACCGACGGCGGCACCAACATCGCAGGCGCACTCGGCGAGGCGTTCGCCGAGCCACCCGCCGAGGGCCGGCTCGGCGTGGTCGTGTTCCTGACCGACGGGATGGCGACGGTGGGCGAGACCAGCCCCGAACGCATCGCCGATCAGGCCGAGCGTGGCCGCGGACCGTTCCGCGTCTTTGCGTTCGGCATCGGGTATGACGTCAACACGTACCTGCTCGACCGTCTGACCGAGCGCGCCCGAGGCGTCACCGAGTATATCCGGCCCGGCGGCGATATCGAGCAGACCGTGGCGTCGCTCGCGTCCAAGATTGCGTCACCCGTCCTCACCGACCTGGCACTGCGCGCGGACGGGGTTGAGCTGTACGACCTGCAGCCGCACAGTCTGCCGGATCTGTTCGGGGGAGACGAGCTGGTTGTGTTCGGGCGCTATCGCGGAGAGGGGCGAGGGGAACGGTCCGTCACGGTGGCCGGACGGCGCGGTGGACGCGAGGAGCGGTTCACGACTGCGGCGCGTTTCGGGGGCGAGCAGACGGCCGCAGACTACGTCCAGCAGCTGTGGGCCGCGCGCAAGGCGGGCGCGCTCTCGAGCGACATCCGCCTCCACGGGCCGAACCCCGAGATGGTGAGCGAGCTCAAGCGGCTCGCCTTGCGGTACGGTATTCTGACGGAATACACGTCGTATCTCGTGCAGGAGCCGAGCGTCGTGGCGCGGCCGATGCCGCTGCAAGCTCCCGCGCCGCAAGACCAAGCCGGTGCCGATGCCGTGCAGCGTTCCCGCAGGGAGAAGGCGCTCACCGGCTCGCTCCTGCTTAGCGAGGTGGTGGTCACTGGAAGCGCGGCGGATTCCCTGAGCCGGGGTGGCGCAGCGACGGAGAACAAGACGCGGCGGGCCGCCGGCCGGGTCTTCGTGTGGCGCGACAGCACCTGGACCGACATCGCGCACGGCGACTCGCTGCGGGTGGTGAACGTCGCGGCCTTCAGCGACGCCTACTTTGCGCTGCTCCGAGCGCTGCCCGAGCTGATGCAGGCCGCCACGCTCGAGCCGGCCGTCCTGGTGGCCGGACGCCGCGTGAGCATCAAGATTGGGGCCAGCGGCAAGACGACCTGGACGGACGGTGAGCTGGAGCGGCTCGTGCGAGAGTTTCACGGATGACACGCTGACCTCGATGCCCGAGGATATCGCCGAGGTCTACCGCACCACCTACCGCGCGCTCGTGCGGTTCCTGTACCGCAAGGTATGGGACGCCGAGCGCGCGGAGGACCTGGCGCAGGAGGCCTTTGCTCGGGCCCTGATACACAAACCCGAAAGCGCGAGGGGGTGGCTGTTCATCGTGGCGGCGAACATGGCGCGGGACGACGCGCGACGCGCGGCTCGGGAGCGACGGCATCTCACGTTACTCACGGCCGAGCCGCAGGAGAGCACGTCCGCCACCGACGAGGCGTTGGAGGTCGAAAGCGATCGGGCGCGCGTCCAGGCCGCGCTCGATGAGCTCTCGCCGCGCGACCGCGAGGTACTGCTGCTATGGGATTCGGGATTATCGTACGAAGAGATCGCCGCGCAGACGGGATTGGCGCGCGGGGCGATCGGGACGACGCTGTCGCGGGCGCGCCGGCGGTTGGTGCAAGCCTACGAGGCGGGAAAGGCGGGTGAGCATGTCGCACGTGGATGACGGAACACTGCACGCCTATCTCGACGGCGAGCTCGCGCCGGCGGAAGCCCAGGGCGTCGACGCGCATCTCGCCCAGTGTCCCGCCTGCCGCGCGCGGGTCCAGGAAGAGCGCGCCCTGATCACCCGCGCGGGGGAGTTGCTGGCACTGGCTGCACCACCGGAACGCGAGCTCCCGCCGTTTCGAGCCGGAGACGTAAGGCCTCTCAAGCGGCTGTGGTGGCAGGTGCGGTTACCGCTCGCGTGGGCGGCGACGGTCGTGCTGGCGCTCGGGATCGGGAGCTACCTCGGCTCGGGGTCCCGGGCAGTGACGGATCGCTCCGTCGCTGAACCGTTGGCGGATCGATCGCGCGAGCTCGTCGCGCCGGACACACCCGCTCGCCTGATGCCTTATCGAACTGCTGCCGAACCGCGCGTCGCGAAGCGCGCCGCGGCTCCACCGGCTACGCCCGCCCCGACAGCTCGTGAGGAGGTGGACCGCGTCGCGCCGGAGCGCAAAGCGATAGTGGCCGCCGCCGCCCCAGCCCCAACGCCTCAGGCGGGTATCGCGATGTTCGAGGACGGGCTCTTGCTGCAGGGATCTCCCATCAGCGTCGACAGCGCGCGGGCGCTGCTCGGGGCCGCCCCCTTCTCCGTTCAGGGAGCGCCGATCCGTGCGATCTACCAGACACGCGAGATCGGCTACGCCGCCGTCGTGATCGTAGAGCAGGCGCTCGATTCGAACACGCTGATTAACGTGGTCAACCGGCGCCCGTCCGCGTTGGCCCTCGAGGTCGTGGTCACGGGGGCGGCGACCGCAGACTCACGGGCGGACAGCGTGGGCGCTCTCGAGAGGGCGTCACGGGCTCGCGCCCAAGTGGCCTCATCGCTCGCGGCAAAGCCAAGCGCTCCACCCATACGGGACGAGACAAGGAATCGACCGCTACGACGCGTCGGCACCCTGGAAGTTCACATATCAGGTCCGTTGCCGAGCGACTCCCTGCAGAAGCTGCTGCAACACGTTCAGCCGGTGAAGCCCTAACTATTGGACCGTGACCGTTGCCTGCATCACCGCATGAATGGTGCAGTGGTACGCGCACGTCACATTCCCAGTCCCGAACACCACTCCGGCCGACGTCTGGCCGGCGTTGACTGGGTTATTCCACGTCGGGCACCCGGCCGGGTTCGCGGCGTTCGAGGTCGTGGTGTGCCCGAAGGCGTCTCCATTCATCCAGGTCAAGCTCGTCCCGACCGAGACGGTCTTGGTGGCAGGATTGAACGCGGTGTTGATCATACAGAGCTGCGTCGCTGTCGGCGTGCATCCGCTCCCACCCCCTCCGCCGCCCCCCCCGCCGCCGTACGGCGCAGTCGAGCCGCCGCCACACGCGGCGAGCAGCACGACTCCCGCTGTCCCTAATGCCAGGGTGATTACGCTGGGCCGCATGGAACCTCCGGGGTGGTGCGTGGGACGGCAACCGACGATGAACGTTCTTACTACCCCGGACGGGACCTAGTGGCGCTCGCGCTCTAGCGTGTCGGCCGCGAGCCTGGGTGAGAGCATGGGATACCGGCCTCCGAACCAGCCGAAGGACAGCAGGAACAGGCCACCGAACAGGAGCGTCACGCCGATCTCGGGCACGCCGATGACGGGCCCGGCGCCGCCGTTGATCGAGGGAACGATCTCGAGATAGCGTTCGAGCCAGATGCCCGCCAGACTCACGAGGGCCAGTGTGATGAGCGCGGGCGGATACTTCTTGGGCCGGACACCCAGCAGGCCGACGAACGGTATGACGAACACCATGAGGAAGACGGCCACGCCCATCGGCTTCCACGGGCCGAACAGCCGATAGAAGATGAAGTACGTCTCCTCGGGCAGGTTGCCGTACCAGATGACCAGGAACTGCGACCACATGAGATAGGCCCAGAACACGCTGAAGCCGAAGCACAGCTTCCCCAGATCGTGCTGCTGCTTGGCGGAGAACAGCCCGTCCAGTCCCATGCGCCGCCGCACGACCAGCACCAGTACCGCGAGCGCCATCAGCGCGGCGAGGAAGCTCCCCATGAAGTAGAACGCCCCGTACAGGTTGCTCACCCACTTGTGCGCCAGCGACATGACGAGCTCGAACGCCAGAAGGCTGTACCCGAAGGCAAAGCCGACCACCAGCCACGCCGCGTTCCGGTTAATCGCGTCGCGTCCCTCCAGCCGGTCGGCGGGACGGCCTTCGGCGAGCTCCCGGATATCCGGCGCCAAGTCGTGCCGCACGAAGCGCCACGACAGCCACGCGAGCAGCACGTAGATCAAGCCGTTCCGCACGAAGAAGAACCTCGTCGTGAGCCATGCGCCCAGGTCGGGACGGGGCTCGTGCAGCCAGCTGAAGATGTGCTGCCGACCCACGATCAGCCCGAGATACAGCACCAGCGACACCCACAGGAACGCGGCTGCGGCTTCGGCGAGCCGGATGATGAGTCCCGACCAGTGTCCCTTGGCGAGCTTCTGAGTCGCGGCGAAGACCACCAATGCCTGCGCCAGTCCGGTCCAGAACATGAAGTTGACGTGCCAGGCCTGCCACGCGCGCGGTGCTCCGCCCGCCGCGAGCACCCACAGGAACGCGGCCCCGCCACCCACGGTCAGAAGCGCCCCCCACAGCGTGAATGCGCCCGCCGGGAACTGGCGCGCCTTCTGGGCCAGCTCCGACCGCGACACGGCCGCGACCGCGGTCATCGTCTCCCCCGCGAGCTTAGCGCCCCGGCCTGCAGCGTGCGCACGTAGTTTACGAGGTCCCAGCGATCGGTGCCGCGCACCTTGTCGCCATAGATGGGCATAACCCCCCGTCCCATCACTGGGCCGCTGACGATCACGCCGTAGAGGTAGCCGTCGCTGCGCCGGGCGATGGTGTCGTTTACGAGCGAGCGCACCCCGAAGAACGGGCCCCCCGCCGCCGACGAGATCGGGCCGTCGCCGCGGCCAGTCGCACCGTGACACACGAGACAATACGTCTCGTAGACGAACCGGCCGCGGTTGATCGACTCCGACGTGCGGGTGCGCGGATTCGCGAGCCGGTCGGCCGTCTGCAGGCTCATGAGCGGCTCGCCCCCGGTGACGGGCACGGTACCCGAGACCGGCGGGATGGGTCGCGCGTACGGCTTGATGCTGCGCTGATGCCGCATGGTGGAGAACCAGCCGATGCGGTGCACCACGTCATCGGGGTTGCAGCCAAGGGCGGCAAAGGCGGCAAGGGCGGCAAGGGCGGCAAGGAAGGCGTGTGGTTTACGCACGGCGCACCTCCTCCGCACCCGCCCCGCGCAGCAAGGATTCCAGCGGGCCCGCCCGCGCCGTCTCGGCGGGGACGAAGATCCCAAACTTGTCGTTGGTGAAGCGGGGGTCGTAGGCGACGGTCCCGAGTCGCCGGGCGGCGAACAGCGCGTTGAACAGGATGCCGAGAATGGTCGAGAGCGCGCCGAACAGAATCGTCATCTCGAACATGATCACGACATACGGGGGGATCGAGCCGATCGGTTTACCGCCGAGCACCAGCGGCCAATCGTACGACATGTACAGCGTCACCCAGGCGCCGATGGCGCAGCCCGCAAGCCCGCCGATCAACGTGAACATCCGAACCGGGCTCACCGGCTGCTCGAGGGCGTCCTCGATCTCGTGCCGCGGGATGGGCGAGTACACCGTGAAGTCGGTGTGACCGGCCTTGCGCAGCTGGCCGATCGCGTCCACCACGGCGTCGACGTGGCCGAACACGCCCAGCACGCCCGGCGTCGGCGGTGGGTGGAAGATCGCGGTGAGCGGGTTCGCGAGCTTCACGACGCCCTCGCCTTGCCGCGCTGCGGTACGGGCAGCACTTCCTTCACCTCGGAGATCGACACCGCCGGGAAGTTCTTCACGAACAGGAGGAACCACATGAAGAACCAGCCGAAGCTCCCGGCCATGATGCCCCAGTCGGCCCACGTGGGATTGTAGGTCGCGTTGGCGAACCGCTCGAACGGCTCCCCGGCGAGCGATTCGACGATGATCACGAAGCGCTCGAACCACATCCCGATGTTCACGAAAATCGAAATCACGAACAGCGCCAGGATGCTGGTCCGGATGTTCTTGCGCCACAGGAGGAGCGGCAGGAACGCATTGCAGATGATCATCGTCCAGCTCGCCCACCAGAACGGGCCGAACGCCCGGTACCAGAACGCGGCCCGCTCCGCTGCGTGTCCGCCGAACCAGGCGGTGAAGTACTCCACGCAGTAGGCGTAGCCCACGATCATGCCCGTCAGGAGGCAGAGCTTCGCCAGGTTCTCGAAGTGGTGGACGGTGATGAGGTCTTCCAGGTGAAACAGCTTCCGGATCGGCACGAGCAGCGTGATGACCATCGCGACGCCCGAGTAGATCGCGCCCGCGACGAAGTACGGAGCGAAGATCGTCGCGTGCCAGCCCGGCACGAGGGCCATCGCGAAGTCCCAGGAGACGACGCTGTGCACCGAGAGTACGAGCGGCGTTGCGAGCGCGGCGAGGTAGAGATAGCCGCGCGTGTAGTGGCGCCATTGCTCGTTGGTCCCGCGCCACCCCAGCGCACAGATCGCGTACAGCTTCTTGCGCCACCCGGTGGCCATGTCGCGCACCGCGGCGATGTCCGGGATCAACCCCATGATCAGGAACACCGTCGAGACGGTGAAATACGTCCCGATCGCGAATTCGTCCCAGATGAGCGGCGATTTGAAGTTGGGCCACAGCCCGCGCTCGTTGGGGTACGGGATCAGCCAATAGAAGTACCACTGGCGGCCGATGTGAATCAGCGGAAACAGCCCGGCCGTCATCACCGCGAACACCGTCATCGCTTCGGCGGTGCGGTACACGGCGGTCCGCCAGCCCGAGCGGAACAGAAAGAGGATCGCCGATATCAACGTGCCCGAGTGGGCGATGCCCACCCAGAACACGAAGCAGGTGATGTAAACCGCCCAGTACACCGGATGTGAATAGCCCGCGAGCCCCAGCCCGTAGCGCAACAGGAACAAGAGGCACACGATCCCCACGCTGAGCAGCGCGACCGCCAGCGTGAGCAGCGCGTAGTACCCCTTGCCCGGGTTGCCGAGCGTCCGCGCGATCGCGCGGGTGACGAAATCGTACGTGACGCGGGACGTGGGGGTCTCGGCCATGGCCCTCAGCCCTCCACCACGGCGCCGTGCACGACTCTGGCGAGGTACGTGATGGCCGGCCGCGTGTTCAATCCCGCGAGCACGTGATACCCACGGGGGTCCTGGGCCAGCGCCGCGACGCGTGAGGTCTTGTCGTGCAGGTCGCCGAACACGATCGCCTCCGACGGGCAGGCCTGCGCGCACGAGGGCGTGATCTCGCCGTCTTGCACGCCGCGATCCTCGAGGCGCGCCCGGTTCTGCGCGCCGCGGATCCGCTGCACGCAGAAGGTGCACTTCTCCATCACACCCTTCTCCCGCACCGTCACGTCGGGATTGAGCAGCATGTTGAGCGGGTCCGGCCAGCTCTCCCACTCGCCGCCCGGCTCCGCGTAGTTGTACCAGTTGAAGTAGCGCACCTTGTAGGGACAGTTGTTGGCGCAGTAGCGCGTCCCGACGCAGCGATTGTAGACCTGGCCGTTCAAGCCGTCGGGCGTGTGGTAGGCCGCGTACACCGGGCACACCGGTTCGCACGGCGCGTTGCCGCACTGCTGGCACAACATCGGCGTCACCACCGCTCCTACCGGATGGCCCTCCTCGCCGCCTGTGTAGTAGCGCTCGATCCGGAGCCAGCTCATTTGGCGGCGGCGGCTCACCAGCTCCTCGCCCACGGTCGCGAGGTTGTTTTCGGCGTAGCACGCGGTGACGCAGGCGGAGCAGCCGGTACACTTGGCCAAATCGATGGCCATCGCCCAGCGTGGGTGCTCGCCGGCGTAGTTCCCGAGCGACGCCTTCTCGTGCTGTGCCTCGGCCCAGGCGTCCAGCGCCTTGCGGGCGTAGGGCGGCATTTCCTCTTCCTCGAACGGATGCGCTCCGCGCTTCAGCTGGCGTGCCTTGGTGAGGGACAGCACCTCGACGATGCCCCGCCCTTGCTCGCGCGCGTCGCCTTCGACCGTTGCGAGGCGGCGATGGTCGCCGGTCTTCTTGACCGTGACGGCGACGGCGAAGGCGCGCCCGCCGAAGTCCGTAGGCTTGTCGCTCAGGAGCTCGAACGCGTTGAACGAGCGATCCTTGGCGTAGCGGCCGTACGCCTTGTGGCCCTGCCCGCTGGGGATCGCGAGGACGTCGGGTCGGACGCCCGGGGTGATCCACACGGGCGCGCGCACGGTACCGTGCGCGGACTCGAGCTGCAGGATGTCGCCATTGGCGAGCTGCGATTTCGCCGCGGTCTCGGGATGCACTTCCACCCACCCGTGCCACGCGATTTTCGACACCGGGTCTGGAAGCTCCTGCAGCCACGGCTTGTTGGCGCCGCGGCCGTCGTGCAACGCGATCGATGGGAAGACGATCAGGAGGCGCTGCTCCGCCACGCCTCCAGCGCCGCCCAGGCCGCCCAACCGCTGCGCGATTCCCGGTACGAGCCGTACGCTCTGTGCCGGCGCGTCGGCGTACACGCCGCCGTGTTGCAGGGCATCGCTCCAGAACTCGTCGAATCCCCGGCCGCGGCCGTAGCGCTGATGTAGCGCGCGCCACTGGGTCTGTAGGTAGTCCTTGAAACTGCCCGACTTGCCGGACGCCTGCAGCAGCACGTCACCGGTGTGGCGGGTGTTCGGGAATACGGGCTGCATGACGGGCTGTTGCAGGGCATACACGCCGGCGCGCGGCCGCGCATCGTTCCACTGCTCCAGCGGATGCAGGTCCGGCAGGATCAGGTCCGACGCCGCGGCCGTCTCGTCCAGGTAGGACGAGAAGCTCACCCGGTAGGCGACCTTGCCGAGCGCCTGGGAGAACGCAGCCGGCAGCGAATGCGCCGGATTCGCACCGTGCACGAACAGCAGCCCGACCTTGCCCGCGCTCATGTCTACCACCAGGTCGGTCAACTGCTCGAACGATCCGGCCGACTGCAAGGCGTGGTTGGGTCCGAACTTGACGGTCTTCCCTACCTGCCCCGCGACATAATTCAGGAGGTTCACCGACGCGACGAGCAGGTGGGCACCGTTCCCATAGTGCGTCGACACGCCGCCGGCTACGGCCAGCCCGCCCTTCGACGCGGCGAACTCACGGGACAGCCGCCGGATATCGCGCGCCTCCATGCCGACGAACGTCGCCGCCTGCTGGGGCGCCGGGAGCAGCCGCTCCAGCCCGCGCGCGTCGGCCGGCGAGGGCGCGAGCCGCTCGGCCAGGATGACCTGGGCCATCGCCAGGGCCAGCATGAACTCGGTCGCCGGTTTGGCCGCGATCCACTCGTCCGCGCTCATCCCGGTGAGCGACAGGCGCGGCGCGATCGAGACGAACTTGGCCATCGAGCCGTCGCGTCCACTCTCGAAGGCGTGCGCGCGGGTGAACCCATTCTGGTAGCCGACCGGCGAGAGCCAGGTCTCCATGAAATCGGCACCGAAGGACACGATGTAGCGCGCGTTGGCGAAGTCGTACCAGGGGATGGCCGACGTGCCGAACGTCAGGCGGTTGCCCTCGCGCAGCGCCTCGAACGCGAACGGCTCATATGTGGCGTGGCGGCCGCCGAGCTCTTTCATCCAGGAGTCCACCAACTCGCCGAACGACCCGCTCTCGAGCCCCGTCACGAAGACGATTCCCTTGCCCCGTGCCTCCTTCACCTTCGACTGCAACCGGGCGATCGCGTCCTCCCAGGAGAGCTTCTGCCACTCCCCGCTTGGCCCGCGAGCCATGGGATCGGTGATGCGGTCGGGATTGTAGAGTCCCTGGAGGCCGGCCTGGCCCCGCGAGCAGAGTCGGCCCTGGTTGATCGGCGACTCCGGGTTGCCCTCGAGCTTCACCACCCGGCCTTCGCGCACCTTGGCGTGCAACCCGCAGCCCGCCGCACATTCGCGACACGTGGTCGCGTAGTACGTGGCGATCCCCGGGACCTGATTCTCGGGCGGGACAGTGTAGGGAACGAGGTGCTCGGTGGGCTCGGCGTGAATGTCGCACGCCGACGCCGCGGCGGCGGCGCCGCCGGTCGCGCCCAGGACTGTCAGAAACCGTCTGCGGTCCATCGGTCGCGCCTCAGTAGTGACACAGCGTGCAGTCGCGCGAGACGCTGCGCTGCACGTGGCAGTTGACGCACCAGCCCATCTTCAGCGTGGAAACCTGGTACACCTGCGGCATGGTGCGCACGTCGCCGTGGCAGGTGCTGCAGCTCTCGGTGCCCAAGACCTTGATGTGCCGCTGGTGCGGAAAGCGTACGAAGCCCGGGAGTGCGTGCACGCGCGTCCACACGGGCGCCTGCTTGGTGGCCCACGCCTGGCGCACCTTGGTGATTTCCACCTTATGAGAGTCGGTCGAGCCACCGATGATCTGATGACAGCCGAAGCAGGTCTGCACCGCGGGGATCCCCGGTTCGCTCGAGATGGTCACCGTGCTGTGGCAGTACAGGCAGGGGATCTGATCCTGACCGGCGTGAATGTCGTGACGAAAGAAGATGGGCTGGCGGGGACCCTTCAACCGCCCCGTGTCGCTGATGACGGGAGCCTTGTAGCCAGACGCAGACTGACCGGTTTGTGCCGCGGCCGGAAAGCCGATCGACAGCGCGATCGCGACCCCGGCCCCGACCCTCCCACTCCTCTTCGTCATCCAGAGCACTCGATGGCGAATGGTATCGGTCTGTGTTGTGAAACGGTTCGCGGGCGCCGGAATGTAGCGCCAGCGCGGAAGCGTACACAAGGCCCGCTCAGCCGGTCATTCCGGTCGCGCCAGCAGCTGATGCTTCAGCTGAATGATCTGGACGAAGGCGTCGACGGCGTCCAGATCGGGGAACTCCATCCAGCACCAGCGCACGCCGCCCGCCATCCGGCCGTCGCGGATGGCCTGGCGCGACGGGCGCGGGAGACCGTCGGTCACCGCGAGCTCGCGCTCCTCGCTTTCGGTGACAATGAACGTCCCCGAGAGCCCAGTCTCCATGGGATGGAGGTAGCCGAGCTTGCGCCCTCCGACCTCGTACATCCACACCCATTTCCAGGCGGTGCCCATGAACACCACCTGCTCGGTAACGTGGCGGAGCGCTCGGATGCCCTCGCGCGCCCGCTTGAACCGCCGCGCGGCGCGCGGCGGCAGATCCTTGATCGGCGCGTCAGACTTGGGACGCTTGCGCGGGCTGGCGTAGAGATTGGTCGCCCAGTAGCCGCGCGGCTGGTGATCGATGGGAATCATAAGTCCCTATTGTAAACGGCGGGTCACCGAACGGAAACGCCCGGCGTCGAGCAGCCGGGCGATGGACACACCGGGCACCGCCATCCGGCCATCCCGGCTCATGGTCAACTTGATCACGTCGGCGCCGCGCCCGAACCAGCGCGCGCTGGGCTCCACGTCCGACGGGTAGGCGCACGCCTCGAGCGCCGCGACCGCGATGTCCGCCTGCGTACCGATGCCGGACTCGGGCATGGTGCCTGCCCAGAGGCGCGCACCGCATTCCGCCGCGACCCGAAAGATGCGGCACGCTTCAGTGAGCCCGCCGACCCGATGCACCTTGAGATTCCAGACCATCGGGCCGTCGAGCGCCAAGATCTGCCGCGCGGTTCCCGCATCGCGCAGTGTTTCATCGAGGCACAGCGGCGTGTGAAGCGCGTGCGCGAGGCGCGCGTGCCCCACCAGCTCGTCGGGCGCGAGCGGCTGCTCGATGTAGAGCAAGCCGGCATCGTCCAGCCCGCGTAGCGCGGGCTCGTGCCCGGGCCAGGCGTACGCGCCGTTCGCATCCACCGTCAGCGGCACATCGGTCCCGGCCATCCCGGCGCGGGCCGCCCGTACCGCGACGTCATCCCACCCCGGCGCGACTTTGATCTTCACGCGTCGGTAGCCGTGCTGCAGCGCTTCGTACACCCGGCGAGTGAGCGTCTCGGCGCGGCGATCTTCCGGAATGCCGAGCGCCACGCCGCAGGGGAAGCTCGCCGCCGGCGCGACGCCGAGCCGTTCGGCAACGACCTGCGGCAATCCCGTGCCGCGGCGGTGCGCCTCGAGGTCCCACGCCGCAGTCTCGATCCCCGCCCGCGCGAACGGATTGCCGCGCACGTTCTCACGCAGGGCGGCGTCCACCGCCTCGGGGGAGTCGAACTCCCGGCCGGCGACCCGCGGCGCGAGGACCCGGGTGATGAGATCGCGAGCGCTGCCGAGCGTTTCCTCGGAGTAGAACGGCAGCTCGTCCGGGGCCGCTTCGCCGTAGCCCGTGTGGCCCGCGTCGTCCTGCAGCACGACGACCACCGATCGGCGCGCGTCGATCCGGCCGCCGGAGATGATGAACGGCTCCGCGAACGGCAGCTCCAGCGCGTACAGCTCAATCCGTGCGATGCGCATGAGCCGGCAGATCGAGGAAACCCAGCTCGCCGCGCTGCCGCTCGAGCTGCCCGCGCGACTCGAGCTCCAGCATCCCCGCGATCAGACCGTCGCGCGGATGAAACACGAGCGCGTGGAGTGCCCGCTGGGGACGGGAGCCGTGGGTCGCGGGGTACTCCGAGAGGGGTAGCTGGAAGAAGGTGTGCAACTGTACGCTCTCGCAACCGCGACGGGCATAGTCGAGGATCATGCGGCCGGACGTGACGTTACCGGTGCCCGTGAGTGCCGGGATCCCCGCACTTGCGTGCGGGGTCAGTATTTCCACTGACCCCGGGCGCAAGCCCGGGGTTCCCGGGGTCAGATGAGTCTCCAGCACTCTCAGATTTCTGTCGCTCAACTCCCACCCTCCGTACGCGACACCTCGCGCCGCATCGAACAGCCGGTTGAAGCAGACCAGCGCGTCCGCCTCGGCGGAGGCGTTCATCATTTCCAACTGGAAGGCGTCGTCGAAGCGCGCGTTCATGAGCTTCACCGCGACCCGCACCGGGATCGGCGCTGCGGCACGGATGCGCGCGGGCACCTCGCGCAGCCACCGGAGGATCTGTGCGCGATCGTCCCCGAGCGTGTCGCCCGCCAGCGTGGGTGAGAAGTCTTTCTCCAGGAGCAGCGGCGGCTCGCGCCAAGCGCCCGCCAGCTGCGCGGTGGTATGGCGGTACTCGTTTTCACGGAACGGCTCCGCGAGTCGCGGGAGGTGGTATTTCACCGATGGTACCACCAGCAGCCGGCCGGCTCGGGTGAGGTCCCGTCCGGCGCGCACCAGCCCGAGGTAGTCCCCGAACGAGCCATCCCAGCCCCGCCCCTTCCACGTGACCGTCCAGCCGGCGCGGCCCGTCCCCGCGGTGCGTCGCTCGACTTTCATCTTGGTCTCGTGGATCGCCCACGCCGCCATGGTCCGCGCGCCGGTCTCGTCCTCGGCGATTACCGTCTTGAGCACGGAGAACGCGAGCCCAGCCGCGGCGTCGTCCTCGAGCTGCGCGGGGTTGAGTGACAGCTGGCCCGAGCCCTTGCCGATGGGATGGGGAACGCGCTCGCCCAGATAACGGGCGGTGAGATCGATCCCATACGTTTCGCGCACGTGCGCCGGGAAGTCGCGCGGCAGCTCCCGCTTGAACCGATCGAAGTCCCGCTCGAGCTGCGCGTGCACAGGCGGGTGGACTAACCCCCGGGCCGTGCCCCGGGCTCAAAGCGGGACAGCCGGAACTCT
>Ga0137410_10000157_pt1 | contig 46378 bp, 46 predicted proteins | sample CZODoug1_16funga_FD_108878 | JGI IMG/M metagenome (GOLD analysis project Ga0137410, IMG submission 108878) | Vadose zone soil fungal communities from Angelo Coast Range Reserve, California, USA - CZODoug1_16fungal (Illumina Assembly) | ecosystem: Environmental > Terrestrial > Soil > Vadose zone... | reverse complement strand
TTTTGAGTTCTTCACTCGAAATCGCACTGCGCATTTCACCCACGCTCTCAAGGCACACCCAGCCAACGACTCGAGCGGACTGCTCTACTCTTACGAACCTGCTGCCTGCCGAAACTCCGGCAAAGCGTCATGCAGGAAATCGCCGAGGTCGCGCGCCGGGCGGCCGAGAAGACGCGGGATTTCTTCCGTCACTGCCATCGGCAGCGCGCCTGCCGCGGCATAGTCCCAATATTCGAGCAGCGCTTCGATCAAACGCGGTGACAGGCGACGCGCTTCCAGTGTGCCGCGCGCGCGTGGGCTGCATACATCCACATACGTGATGTGCTGCTCGAGGGCTTCCGAGCACTGCTGCGCGATCGCGAAATAGTCGAGCGCCTCGGGACCCGTCAGCTCGAGTACCTGCGGCTCGCTGCCGTGCTCCATGATGTGTACGACGACATCGGCAACGTCGCGCGCATCGACCAGCGGCCAGCGACCGCCGCGAGCCGGCGCTTCGATATTCCCGCTACACGAAATCTGCACCGCCTGCTTCAACAGCACTTGCATGCAGAGCGCGGGACGCAGCACTACGGGCGCGACGCCCAGCGCGGCAACCCGCGTTTCCGCCTCTCCATGCCAGCGCAACAGGCGCAAGCGTGACTTGGGGTCCGCCCCCAGTGCGCTCACCTGGAGAACCCGCGAGACGTCGGCGGCCTTAGCGGCAGCCGCGACCGCCGCATGCCAGTCCGCGCTCTCCGGACCCAGGGGCGCGATGAGTACCACGCCGGCGACGCCGTGCATGGCGTTGGCGAGCGAGACCGGGTCGGTGAAACTGCCGACGACCAGGTTCTCACGTGGGAAATCCGCCGGGGCCCGTGACGGGTCCCGAACCATCAGCCGCAGACGCAGTCCGCGCGCCGTTGCCGCCGCCACCACCGCCTTACCGATGGTTCCGCTCGCGTGCGTCACCAGCCACATCAACGCTCACTCCTGGCCATTCTTGACGCAAAGCGTAAAGACACCGGCGGCGCCGATAAACAGGCACGATCGAACTTCACTGATGACGCTCACTCATCAATAATCTGCGCAAGGAGGCGAACAGTTCGTGGACAACCTGGGCGACATCGTGACCTTCGTGCGCGTCGTGGCTTCCGGCAGCTTCGTCGCGGCCGCCAACCAGCTTGGCGTTACTCCGTCCGCGGTCAGCAAGTCGGTGTCGCGTCTCGAAGAGCGGCTCGGCATACGCCTCCTCAACCGCACGACCCGATCACTCAGTCCCACCGACGTCGGGACTGCATTCTACGCACGCTGCCAGGCGCTGGTAACCCAGATGCAGGATGCGGAAGCCGAAGTCGTCGAGACGCGGCAGCGCCCGCGCGGACGGCTGCGTGTTGACATGCCGATGACACTTGCCAGGGAATATGTTCTGCCTGCGCTGCCGCGCTTCCTGGCTCAATTCCCCGATGTCAGCCTGCAGTTGAGCTTTTCCGACCGGCTGGTGGACATGGTGAACGAGGCCATCGACATCGCGGTACGGGTGGGCGAGCTCACGGACTCGCGCCTGGTTGCGCGCCGCCTGTGGAACCCCGACGTGGTCGCCATCGCTTCGCCAGACTATCTCGCGCGGCGCGGTATGCCGCACGATCCCGACGACCTCAAGGAACACGACTGCATCCGCTTTTTCAATCCGAACACCGGGCGGGTGATCGAGTGGGGAATGGTGCGCGACGGCGTACTGAAGCAGATCTCCGTCAGCGGGCGCCTTATGGTCGACAGTCCCGAGGCATTGCTGGAAACGGCAATATCGGGCGCGGGTATCGCGCCGGTGATGGGATTCATGGCCGAGCGCCCGGTCGCCGCGGGACTCCTGATACGCGTGCTGCCCGAATGGCGCTTCGCGATGGAACGGCCGGTCTCCGCGCTCTTTGTAAAAGATCGCCATCCGACGCCCAAGGTGCAGGCATTCCTCGATTTTCTGGTTACCCTGTTTCCGGGGAGCGGGCGAGGCCTGCGCCCGGGCGATTCCTGATCCCCAGTCACCAGTGAAATTCGGCGTCGCTCTTTTTCAGCCCCGGTTCAGCGCATAATCTCCGGTCCCACAAGCGGCGATGCGGGACGGTCGCCATCGAAGGGGACACTCAACATGCGTGCAAACATCACCACGGCTACGCGGATTGCGGCGCGTTTCGGCGCCTTTTTCCTTCCAACCGGGCTCATCGTCATCGCGATGCTGCTGGCGGGATGTTCGCCTCAGGCAGCACCGTCCGCAGCGGCACCCCAGGTGAGCGTCGCAAAGGTCATCGAGCGCAAGGTCGCCGATTGGGATGAGTTCAGCGGCCGCATCCAGGCGATCGACAGCGTGGAGATCCGGCCGCGCGTGTCGGGCTACATCGAGCAGATCGCCTTCACGGAAGGGGGCCTGGTCAAGAAAGGGGATCTGCTGTTTGTCATCGACCCGCGCCCGTATCGCGCCGAGCTCTCGCGCGCCCAGGCGGATGCGGCTGCCGCCAAGACCCGCGCCGAGCTGGCGCGCAATGAAGTGGATCGCGCCGAGCGGCTGCTCGCCGCCCGCGCCATCTCCCAGGAGGAGTACGACGAGCGCGTGAACCGCGCACATGAGACGAGTTCCGGCGTCGAAGCCGCGGCGGCGGCCGTGGAGGTCGCGCGGCTCAACCTGGAATTCACACGCGTCGTCTCCCCGATCGCGGGCCGTGTCAGCAAGGCCGAAGTGACTGCCGGGAACCTCGTCGGCAGTGGCGAACAGGCGACGCTCCTCACCACCGTCGTGTCCATCGACCCCGTCTACGTCGAGTTCACCGGCGACGAGCAGGTCTATCTCAAGTACGCCGCCATGTCGAAAAGCGGTGAGCGTTCCAGCTCGCGCGACGAGCCGAACCCCGTCTGGATGGGCCTCGCGAACGAAACAGGGTTCCCGCATCCCGGCCACATGACCTTCGTCGACAACCAGCTCGACCCTGCGACCGGGACGATCCGTGGGCGCGCGATCTTCCACAACCCGGACGGGTTGTTCACGCCCGGCCTGTTCGCGCGCATCAAGCTGCTCGGCAGCGGGCAGTACAACGCGATCCTGATCAACGACCGCGCGGTCGGCACCGATCAGAACCAGAAATACGTCCTCGTGGTCGGCGAGGACAAGACCTTGAGCTATCGACCGGTGAAGATCGGTCGCATCGTGCAGGGCCTGCGCGTCGTTCTCGACGGTCTGCAGGCCGGCGAAACGATCGTCGTGAACGGCGTGCAGCGCGTGCGACCCGGCATGCCCGTGTCGCCGCAAACGGTGCCCATGGACCAGGATGTTCCGCCGTCCGCCCGCCTGCCGGAAGTCGGCGGCACCACGCAAGTGTCACAAAACACCGAATCGCGTAAAGCCTTATGAAGTTCGCGCAATTCTTCATCGATCGCCCGATCTTCGCGGCGGTCCTCTCCACGATCGTCTTCATCATTGGAGCGATCGCGGTCTTGAACCTCCCGGTGAGCCAGTACCCGGAGGTCGTGCCGCCTTCCGTGGTCGTGCGTGCGACCTACCCGGGCGCCAATCCCAAGGTGATCGCCGAAACTGTCGCGGCGCCGCTGGAGCAGGAGATCAACGGCGTCGAGAACATGCTCTACATGTCCTCGCAGTCGACCACCGACGGTCTGATGACCCTCACCGTCACTTTCAAAGTCGGCACCAACATCGACATCGCACAGGTGCAGGTTCAGAACCGCGTGGCGCAGGCGCTCCCACGCCTGCCTGAGGATGTGCGTCGCTTCGGCGTCACCACGCTGAAGAGCTCGCCCGACCTCCTGATGGTCGTGCACCTGTACTCGCCCGACGACCGCTACGACATGGTGTACCTGCGCAACTATGCGGTCCTGCAGGTGCGCGATCAGCTGGCGCGGCTTCCGGGCGTCGGCGAAGTGCGTGTGTTCGGCGCCGGCGACTACTCGATGCGCATCTGGCTCGATCCGCAGAAGGTCGCTTCCCGCGACCTGACCGCGGGTGATGTCGTCCGGGCGATCCGCGAGCAGAACGTGCAGGTCGCGGCGGGCGTGCTCGGCGGTCAGCCGGCACCTCCCGGGGTCGAATATCAGCTGAGCGTGAACGCCACCGGACGGCTGATTACCGAAGAGGAATTCGGCAACATCATCATCAAGTCAGCGCCCGACGGCTCGGTGACGCGTCTCAGGGATGTCGCGCGCATCGAGCTCGGCGCTGGTACTTACTCGCTGCGCAGTCTCCTCAACAACAAGCCGGCGGTCGCGTTGCCGATCGCCTTGATGCCAGGCGCCAACGCGCTCGACCTCTCCGACAACGTGCGCAAGGCGATGATTGAGATCAAGAAGAACTTTCCCGAGGGCGTCGATTACCAGATCGTCTACGACACCACGATCTTCGTCCGCCAGTCGATTATCGCGGTCATCGAGACTCTGCTCGAGGCCATAGCGCTGGTCGTGATCGTGGTGGTGTTGTTCCTGCAGACCTGGCGCGCATCGATCATCCCGCTGCTGGCCGTACCCATCTCGATCGTCGGCACCTTCGGGCTGATGCTGGCGTTCGGATTTTCGATCAACAATCTCTCGCTCTTCGGGCTGGTGCTCGCCATCGGTATCGTGGTCGACGATGCGATCGTCGTGGTGGAAAACGTCGAACGCAACATCGAACGGGGCTTGAGTCCGCGCGATGCGGCCTATCGCGCGATGGAGGAAGTGAGCGGCCCGATCATCGCGATCGCACTGGTGCTGTGCGCGGTCTTCGTTCCCATCGCCTTCATCGCCGGTCTCACCGGACAGTTCTACAAGCAGTTCGCGCTCACCATCGCCATCTCCACGGTGATCTCGGCATTCAATTCCCTGACGCTGAGTCCGGCGCTGTGCGCGGTATTGCTCAAGCCGCGCGGCGCGGCGCCCGATATCGCGACCCGCATCATCGATCGGCTGTTCGGCTGGGTGTTCCGTCCTTTCAATCGCTTCTTCCACCGCGAGTCCGAGCGCTATTCGGCCGGCGTGCAGCGCGTCATCGGTCGCAAAGGCGCGGCAGTCGTGGTCTATGCGGTGCTGATCGGCCTCACCTGGTTCATGTTCCGGCTGGTCCCGCCCGGATTCATTCCGACCCAGGACAAGCTCTACCTGATCGCCTTCGCGCAGTTGCCGGACGCCGCCTCGCTCGATCGCACCGAGCAGGTGATCCGCCGCATGTCCGACATCGGGCTGAAGAATCCCGGCGTCCAGGGCGCGGTGGCATTCCCTGGTCTTTCCATCAAGGGCTTCACCAACAGCTCGAACGCGGGAATCGTGTTCTTCCCGCTGAAGCCGTTCGATCAGCGCAAGGGCAAGGCGCTGAGCGGGCCGGCGATCGCGCAGGCGCTCAACCAGCAATTCGCCGGCATCCAGGACGCCTACATCGGGGTGTTCCCGCCACCACCGGTCAATGGCCTCGGCACGTTGGGTGGTTTTGCGCTGCAGATCGAAGACCGCGCCAATCTCGGCTATGAAGAGCTCTATGGCGCCCTTCAGGGAGCGCTCGCAAAGGTCTACCAGGATCCTAAGCTCGCGGGCGTGTTCTCGAGCTACACCATCAACGTGCCGCAGATCACCGCGGACGTCGACCGCGTGCGCGCCAAGGAACAGGGCGTCGCCCTCACCGATGTGTTCGAAGCCATGCAGGTGTACCTGGGATCGCTTTACGTCAATGACTTCAACCGCTTCGGTCGCACCTACCAGGTGATTGCGCAGGCTGACGCGCAATACCGCGCGCGACCCGAAGACATCCGGCTTCTCAAGACTCGTAACAGCCAGGGCGAGATGGTGCCGCTTGGATCGCTGGTGACGATCAGCCAGACCAATGGTCCGGATCGTGTACTGCGCTACAACGGATACCTTTCGGCGGATATGAACGGTGGGCCCGCGCCCGGCTTCAGCAGCGGCCAGGCGTTGCGGGAGATCTCGCGCATTCTCAACGAGACGTTGCCGAACGGCGTCAAGTTCGAGTGGACCGATCTCACCTACCAGGAAACCACGGCGGGTAACACGGCACTGATCGTATTCCCGCTGTGCGTGCTGTTCGTGTTCCTGGTGCTCGCGGCTCTCTACGAGAGCTGGGCGCTGCCGCTCGCGATCATCCTGATCGTGCCGATGTGCATATTGTGCGCGATCACCGGCGTGTGGCTCACCCACGGCGACAACAACATCTTCACGCAGATCGCGCTCTTCGTGCTGGTGGGGCTCGCCTGCAAGAACGCGATCCTGATCGTCGAATTCGCCAAGGTGCGCCAGGACCACGGCCTCACACCCGAGGCAGCGGCCATCGAAGCGGCGGGCCTGCGACTGCGCCCGATCCTGATGACCTCGCTGGCCTTCATCATGGGCGTCGTGCCCCTCGCCATCGCCACGGGCGCGGGCGCCGAGATGCGCCAGGCAATCGGCATCGCGGTGTTCGCCGGCATGCTCGGGGTCACGCTTTTCGGTCTGTTCCTGACGCCGGTGTTCTACGTGATCGTGCAGCGGCTCGCGCACCGGTTGCGCAGCTCACCCGCTCCCACGCCGGCCAGCGCGACTGCCGCGGAAGGAAGTGAACATGCGTAGCGCCGCAAGCATGCGCAGTGTGGCCGTCGTGTTATTCACCGCAGCGCTAGCGGCCTGCGCAGTCGGGCCGTCTTACAAGCAGCCGGACACGCCCGTACCCGGCGAATTCATGGGCGCGAAGAACAACGCTTTCCACGCGGAGCCGGTGCAATCGCAGTTCTGGACCGTGTTCGGCGATGATGCGCTCACCAGCCTCATCCAGGATGCGCTCAACGCCAACCACGACCTGCGCATCGCCGCGGCGCGGCTCAACGAAGCGCGCGCGCTGCGCCTTGGCGCCGCTTCCGATTTCCTGCCCGTGGTGAACGCCAATGGCTTGCAGGCCCGGACCCGGGTGAGTCCCACCGACCTGCCCGGCGTCCCGGCAAGCCAGCGTCGCTTCGATTACTGGGAGGCTGGGTTCGATGCGACCTGGGAGATCGATATCTTCGGCGGCGTGCGACGCGGGTACGAGGCGAGTCGCGCATCCGTCGATAGTGCCCTCGCCTCGCTCGACGACACGTTCGTGACTGTGACCAGCGAGGTGGCACGCAACTATTTTGAGCTGCGCGGGCTGCAGAGCCGCTATGAAGTGGCGAAACGCAACGCGGCTGTGCAACGCAGCTCACGTGACCTGACGCAGCAGCGTCTCGATGCCGGCCGCGGCACCGATCTCGACGTGGCGCGCGCCCAGGCGCAGTTGTCGACCACTCTGGCGACTCTTCCGCAGCTCGAGGCGGCGATCGCTCGTACCAAGTATCGGCTGGCCGTGTTGACGGCTCATCAGCCGGGCACGCCCGATGAGCGCCTCGAGCCGCGACCAATTCCCGCTATTCCTGAATTCACACCGCTCGGCGATCCGACCGAGTGGCTGCGCCGGCGGCCGGATGTACGCGTTGCCGAGCGCAACCTTGCCACTTCGACAGCGCTGATCGGCGTCGCCGTCGCGGACCTCTTTCCGCATGTCTCGCTCACCGGCCGCTTTGGCTGGAACGGTCTCGACAGCAATGCAATCGGCGACAACCAGGCCGAGATCTATCACTACGGGCCATCGATCTCGTGGGGCATCTTCGATATCGGGCACGTGAAGGCGCGCATCAACGCCGCGCGTGCGGGCACCGAAGGGGCGCTGGCGCGCTATGAGCAAACCGTGCTGACTGCGCTGGAAGATACCGAGGGTTCGCTCATCAATCACTCAACCGCGCGAGCACGCGAAGCCGCACTTAACGACGCGGCCGAAGCCAGCACCGTGGCGACCCGGCTGGCGCAGCTGCGCTACCAAGAAGGCGTCTCGGATTTTCTGCAGGTGCTCGACGCCGAGCGCACGCAGCTCGAAGCCGAAGACCTGCTCGCGCAGAGTCGCTCGGACTCCGCGACCTCACTGGTCGCGGTCTACAAGGCACTCGGCGCCGGCTGGCAGCAGGTTCAATCGCCCTACATGCCAGCGGGCCGGTGAGTTTCGCAACGCCTTATTGCGGCGGCTGCTTGCTGGGGGCCTTTTCGGGCGACTGTGCGCTTGGCGGCGGCGTAGTCGGCTGATCGCTCGGCATGGTCGAAGGCTGCTGAGCACTCGGCGGGGTCGACTGCGTGTCGGCCGGCGGCTGCTGATCAGACTGTTCGCTCGCGGGCTTGAACGCCGCGTCGAACTCGGACTTGCTGAGCTTGCCGTCGTGATCCGTGTCGGCGGTGCTGAAATTCGCCACCACCGTCGAGTTCACCTGGGCCTCAGCCTGGCTGACGCTGCCGTTGTGATCCGTGTCGAACTGGTCGAACACCGAGCCGGAGCCGGACGGCGGGGTCTGCGCGAAAGCAGCGGTTGACAACAACGCAGCGAGCGCCAGAGAGAGTGTGCCTTTCATGTTTCATTTCTCCTGTGGTTGTCGGAAAAGTCTGACAGCGCCGCTGCCAGCTCGCCGCAAAAGATCAGTGACTGGTCATCCCTGCATCTGATGCATGCCTTCGGTTGAGAACGCCTGTCCCGATGGGCGTTCCGCCCAATAGCGTTGCCACGAGGAGACACTGGAGCCAGTGACGCGGACACTCGCCAGGTCAGCAGCCACACCACCCACGGAAGGCTAAACTGGCGCCGTGAAGGAGCGTCTGTACCTGGCGCTGGATCAGGGCGGGCACGCAAGCCGCGCGATCATCTTCAATTCGTCGGGCGCTGTGCTCGTGCAGTGCTTCGCCCCGGTTACCACCCGCAAGCCCGCGCCCGATCGTGTCGAGCAGGACCCGGACCAGATCGTCGAGTCGCTGCGAATCGCAATCGAGGATGCCGGCGGGCGTGTCCCGGCTGCGGCGGAAATCGTCGCGGCCGGCCTCGCAACGCAGCGCTCCAGCATCGTGTGCTGGGATCGTGCGAGTGGCGCGGCACTGTCACCAGTGCTCTCCTGGCAGGATCGCCGTAACGCGGCGTTCGTTGCGCGACTCAAACTGCACGCCGCGGACATTCACGCGCGCACCGGCCTCGTCCTTTCACCGCATTACGGTGCGAGCAAGCTTCGCTGGTGCCTGGACAACCTGCCCGCGGTGAGCGAAGCGGCACGGACGGGACGCCTCGCGTTCGGACCCTTGTCGAGTTTCCTGTTGTATCGCTTGCTCGAAGAGCGCCCGCTGCTGGTGGACCCGGCGAATGCGTCACGAACGCAGCTGTACGATCCGGCGTTGCGCGACTGGTCGCCGCAGTTGCTGCAGCTGTTCGGCGTCGACGCGGCAAACCTGCCGATGCCAGTCGGCACCCGCCATCCTTTTGGCAGCTTCAGGTTCCATGGTCGCAGTGTGCCGCTCGAGATCTGCACCGGGGATCAGTCGGCCGTTCCGTTCGCGTTCGGCCCAGCGCGGCTCGCTTGCGCCTATGTGAATGTCGGTACCGGCGCCTTCATACAAGCCCCGCTGGAGGAGCCGACGATCGCCGCTCCCCTGCTCACGAGCGTCATCTGGTCGGACGAGCGGCGTGTCGTCTATGTGCTGGAAGGCACGATCAACGGCGCGGGGAGCGCGCTGGAATGGTTCGTGGAAACGGAAGGCCTGGATGCCGAGCGCGTGCTTGCGACTTTGACCTTGGATGCGAGTCGCGATCTCAAGCCGTTACTCTTCCTGAACGGTGTGTCGGGGCTCGGGTCGCCTTTCTGGGTCGCGGACTTTGTGCCGCGCTTCATCGGCGAAGGCACGGTGCAGGAACGTTTCGTGGCACTACTGGAGAGCATCCTGTTCCTGGTTCGCGTCAATCTCGATGAAATGCAGAGCGCCGGCGCGAAACTCGAACGCATCGTGGTGACCGGCGGTCTCGCCGCCAGCGACTGGTTGTGCCAGCGGCTCGCCGATCTCCTGTCACTCCCGGTTCATCGTCACGCGGAGCTGGAAGCGACGGCGCGCGGTCTCGGTTTCCTTGTGGCGGGACAGCCGGTCGACTGGCGTAGCAGCGCCAATGTGCGCCTCTTCGCCCCGGCGGCAGACGCGCAACTGCTCGAGCGCTTCTTCGCCTGGCTCAAGGAGATGAAGAGCGCGGTTGCAACTCGCTGAGCACTTCGGAGGCAACCCAGTCGGCGCCGCGCCAGCTCTGCATGAATCCGCAGTGGCCCCCGAAGCGCGTGGGCGTGATGCGCAGGTTCGCGAGGCGCGGCAGGCGCTCGAGATCGTGCGATGGGATCATCGGGTCGTCGTGCGCGGTGATGATGCGGCTCGGTGTCTCCAGCGACTCGAGCGAGCCGTGCACCAATGCATAGCCCCGCAGGTAGCTGCGCAGGTCGGGGAACTCGCTGTGATGACGGACCAGGTAGTCGGTCATGGCCGTCAACGTACGGTCGTGCAGCAGCTCATCGAAGTCGTAGGCGTCGGGCCAGGCGAGCTGCTTTTTCAGCAGCGAGCGTGTCCATTTCCAGATGAAGTACTTGCGGTATATCGCGGCCCCGCTCTCCAGCGCTGCGAGCGTGATCTCCGGGTCCAGCACCGGCGAGATCGCCACGATGCGCTGCAGATCGATGCCCGCCTGCCGAGCGCGGGCTCCTACGCGCAGCGCGAAATTTCCTCCCAGGGAGAACCCGACGAGACTCAGGCTCTGCGTGGGAAAGAGCGCTTGGATGCGTTTGATCGCTCCCGTGACCTCCTTGATACGACAGGAATGGAACAACTCGCGATTCAGGTGATGGGTCGGCCCGTGATCGCGCAGGTTGAGCCGCAGCACGTCGAAGCCGCGCTGGAACAGGAACTGCCCGAGCGAAAGGACATACAAGGATTCGGCGCTGCCCTCCCAGCCATGGAGCAGAACGACGAGTTGCTCGGCACGCGTGCGTGCGCCGCGCTCCTGCGTGGAATGCAGCCCGAGGAGGCGTACGCCATCGCCGCAATCGAGCACTTGCTCGACACTGCTTTGCAGGAGGGGGTCCGCGCGGCGCTTCACTCCCGGACGGCGCACCGGCAGGCTGGGAAGTATCGACTGGACGTGAGCGCTGCGCAGCCAGAGAGGTGGCGTGAACTCCGTCATGGACTCGCTGGTGCAGCCGCGGCGGTGAACTCGACCCGGTTGTTACGCATCGCAACTTCGTTCCATTGACTGGCCGTCATCGCCTGACCGAACGCCGGGTACGCGACCAGCACCCGCACATCCGACGGATCATCGTTCACAACGACATTGATTGCGCCATTGGTGCGCAGGCGAACGCTGGAGGCAAGATTGGCAAACGCGAGTGACTGCCGCTGCGCGGGGCTCAACGCCTGGTCGAACGGGTTACCGAGCAGATCGCACTTCGCCAGTGACAGTTCCGGGGGCGCGAGCGCATAGCCCTCGCTGCCATTCCCGGCCAGGCAGAAGCGCCCGCGGTACGCATTCACGCGCACCGTGCCGGTGAAAGCCTGCTGTTCGAGCGACGCCAGATATTCGCGCAAGGCATCCACACGACCGAGCGCCAATGGCGGCTCACCGTATGGGACCGGTTCGATGCGCGACTCGAACTTCGAGGCAAACGGAGCGCTGGCAGTCGGCCCGATGCCGGATGGAAGCGTCGCCGCCTCGGCAGCCCGCGCCCTTTCCGCGTCAGCCTGCGCCTCGGTGAGCCGCTGCACAGCGCGGGTGAGCTGCGCATTGGCCTGCTGGAGGCGCACGCCTTCAGCCGACAGTCGATGTCCTGCGTCCAGCGCACGCAGGTAGAGCCCCACGAGCACCGCGCAGGCGAGCAGTGATGCAAGGACGCCTGCCATCCACCAGTAAGGATGGATCCTGGTGGACTCCGGGGATTGTTGCTGCAGCGCCGGTGTCTCGTTGATGGTCGTGCGAACATCTCCTTCGATCCGATCCGCGTAGGAATCGAGCGTAGCCATCATGAAGCGACGCAGCTCCGCGTCGTGATTGCGCAGCGCGGCCTCGAGCTGCGCATTCCAGTCGGCCGGCAACAGGCTGGCCTGCGCAGTCGCCGGCTTTTCCTTGCGTTCCGACGTCGGTAGCGGATTTACCGCGACAAAGGCCGGCGCCGCCGCATCGCGACGCTCCGGAAGGAGGTGCAGCTGGTAGAGAATCTTTGAGACGTCGACGGGCCTGACCAGTTTCGGCAAGACGCCGACCGCGCCCAGCGCCCGCGCCTGCCCGACGTACAGCTCTCCCTCCTGGGACGTGTACATCATGATCGGGATGGTCGCGGTGCGCGGATTGTTCTTGATCGCCTGCAGCGCCTGGAAACCGTCCATTCCCGGCATCAGGTGATCCATGAAGATCACGTCCGGGCGATGATGCACCAGGTATTCGATCGCGGTCTGCGCCGACTCTGCGGTGTCCACGTCGATGCTGTACTTCTGCAGCATCCGGCTCAACACCACACGAGCCGACTTGGAGTCGTCGACGATAAGAGCGCGCTTGGCCGACATCGGGCCGGTCCTCACAGTTACGCGCTGCGATCTTAGCGCGATTCGCGGCCTGTGATGCCGTTCACGCGCGCCCGCCTAGCGAAGGCGTAAACGATTGCGCACCCGGCACGTTGTCGGCGGTGGACCAACGGACCATCGCTGAACGGCACATAGATGAGGAGCCTCAATATGTTCACTCTTCCGACGTTGAAGCCCGCCCTGCTGATGGGCATGAGCACGCTTGCCCTCTTTCTGGCACTTGGCAGCCTCGACGTAAAGGCCGACCCCCCTGCTCCAGACGTGACGCCGAGCAATTCGAGCAGTCACACCGCACAGCAGCGCGCCGACGATGGGCACACGAAGCAAACGAGCGGGACTCACAGCGATGGCAAGACCGCGACGCGTAACGCGGTCGTCACGAACGACAAGGACAATGCCCACCGAGCACGTGATGTCACCCACAGCGGCGTGAATGACAAGACTTCCACGGTGAAAAACGTCACCACTGGCGCCGATGTGGGCAACACGCGCAACACCACCGCCACGGGCCCAAATGGCAGCAGTGAAACGCGCGTCACGAGTCTGGCGTGCGACAAGGCGATCGGTAACTGCACCCTGGACGTGACCAAGGGCCCCGACAGCGCAAAGCACTGAGAATTTCGAGGATTTCGGCGAACCCCCACGCCACCTCGAGGCACGCGGCGCGGAGATTGAAGATCCGCGCCGCTTTTTTTGTTTCCTCATGAAAATCAATCGTTAGCGGCAACGCAATTGGCAGACGTAACGGCTTCGCAACCAGTCGCTTCGCGCTTGATGAAATCCGCGAGCCGCGTGCCGAGACTGCGCGGCTCGGCGACTTTCGCGATCAGCACTTCCTGCGTGCAACCGGCATGACATTTCACTAAGACGCTGCCTCCTCGTTCTCCCCGATGCTCAGCGACGGAGTCGTGTCGTCGTGTGCTGGGCAACAGGCAGTCCAGCCCTTGCCGTTGGCCTTGGCGTCCAGCGCGGCAGCGACATCGAATGCGGTCACAATGGCCTCGCGTGTGCCCGCCTGAACTGGCTGAGATCGATCGGGTTGCGGCAAAAACTCCAGCCCTTGTGAAACGGCCAGAAGGATCGCGTCATGGTGAGGTCGTGAGTCGTCTCGCGCGCGTGCAGCGACGAACTCGTTGTAATCGCGCACAATGCGTTTCAGCTCTGTGGGTTGACAGGCCGGTGGGGCTTACAATGCTTCCACGCGCGCAATGCGACGCGGATCGTCGCTCAACACGACACACACTTCGGTCGGATTGCGCCGGTGGGCCTTGCGGTGTGCACGCACGGCCGGGTCGATCGCCGGCAGCAGGAGGTAGGGAAGCTTCTCGGGCTTCGTAGGGAGCCAGGTCACCGACAACGTCGCGAGTTCGCTCATCTCTTGCGGTTCGCGAACTGCATCAGCTCGCGCAGATTTGAGAAGGACAGATACTCGCGCTCCGTGTCCAGCACGACGTGCGGCTTCACTCGGCCGGAGGCGACTGCTCGGTGATACGTGGCGGGGCCAGCACCCGTTGCCTCAAACAGCACTCGAAGTGCTTGCGATCGGGGAATAACCGGCAGATTTTCGAGTGTCATAGCGACTCACCTCTTCCGATGACCTTTCCATGCCGCTATTTTCCGGCGAAAATTGGGGCCCACGGCTAAGTCGCCGGAGACGAAGAGTTACGGCGGAAATGCAGCAGCGCAGACGAACGTGCCCGGTGAGCGGACTGCCATTAGAGGACGTTGCGTCGTCTCTGAAGACTGCTGATGGCAGGGCGCTGGACCTCGATAAGGTCGAGCAGAAAGTGCCGGAGTTCCGCGAGCTGCGCAGGATCGCGGACACCATCGATGGGCGCGTTTTAGTCGGCTTCGGCCGTCACCCGCTCAGCATCAGTAGGGCTATGGAGATCGATCAGCGCGCCGGAGAAGTGCGCGCCCTACCACGCGCAGACGACTTCCGGGTCCACAGCGCTTATCACCTTGTGCAGGTGCCGGTCGGCGAGACGGGCAGGGGTGAGTTCTGTTCACTACGCCACGCTGCCGAATTCTGCCTGGGCCGGGAACAGCAACTGGCGCGAGTGCGGACCGATGAGAAGAATACGAGCGGATTGAAGCGTGGTAAGTAGCGTGCGGTTCTACACAAGAATCTTCTTGCCTGAGAACAATCGGAGAATTGCCGCGCTAGTCGACTTTCGAACAACACTGTTGACGTACTTCTCCAAAACCCGCTACGAGTTCATGGTTGACCATCCGATTGAGATGCCCGATGCGGTCGTCGCGCGTGCCTCGTTGAATCGGAAACTTGATCATATTCACCATGTGATTCGCGCGACCGGCCTTCATCCGGTGATAACTTGGACGCCGCCGCCAGCTGTGGGTGGCTACGTTCAGCAAATCGACCTTTATCTGAATTTGTTCCAGCTCTTTCGCTACCAGATTTCCAACGCATTCGTATTCGACTTCATCGAGCGCGCGATCGGCATATACGAGGCGAATCGCCGTGCGGCCTTCTGGCGCATGTTCAATCCGCTCTACTACCTCCGGTGGGCGCTCGAACTCGTGGGTGGAATACCCGCCGCACTACTGGGAATGCTTGGCTTCGACAGATCGCGGGTCGAAGGCTCAATCGCGGGAAAAGTCCTCAGAGGCATTGTCGAGGTGGTGACCTTGATCGCGGGCGTGCTGACGATCTTGGCGTTGCTCGACTGGATGGAACCAGTGAAAGCGTTTATCGCCGCGCGGCTTTAGAGTGAAACATGGCCCTCGATGCACAGCTACAAGAGTTGCTCCGCGAGCCGCGCGAACGGCTCGACGTTGAGCTCAAGGGCTGGCTCAATCTTACAGACAATGGACACCGAGGCGTTCTCGCAAAAGCGCTGATTGCGATTGCGAACCATGGTGGCGGCTTTGTGCTCATTGGATTCGAGGACGATGGCACGACGAGCCCGAATAGACCCGCCGATCTCTCACTGTATTCACAAGACACGATCAACGACACGATCGACCGCTACGCCGACCCCGTCTTTCACTGCAACGTTCACCACGTAGCTCGGGCAGCTGATGGGCTTGCTTACCCGGTGATTTCGGTTCCGGGCGGACACAAGGTCCCGATCCGCTCACGCCGGTCAAGCCCAGCTAATGAAATCCAGCAAGATCGCTATTACATCAGGCGCCCCGGGCCGGCGAGCGAGCCACCGAATGGTGGCCACGAATGGACCGAATTGATTCGCCGATGTGTCAGAAATGATGCTGAGAGTATTGCGTCGCTAGTGCGTGACGTCGTGGCAGGTCGCGCGCCAAAAGCTGAAGTGCAAGAAGACTCGCCCGCTCGTCTTGAGCGGTGGGCCGATGATTCATTTCGGCGCTGGGTACAGCTAATCGCAGGCCTACAGCGGGACCACCCGTCGCGAATGCCACACGGTCACTATCGAGTCTACTATCTGGTCGACGGGCTTGAACGGCCGCTATTGATTCAGCAATTGAGAGACGCCCTGCGGAACGTGGAGCAGCGCATCACAGGGTGGCCACCCTGGTGGTGGGCGCAGCCCGACGAAATTGCCCCACACGTTCACGAGAACACAATTGAGTGCCATATGGGCCGCGCAACCAACTTCAACGACGCCGCGCATGCCGATTTCTGGCGGGCATCTGTCAGTGGGGAGCTGTTCTTGATCCGGGGGTACATCGAAGATACTGGACATGGGGGAATACAGCCTGGCACCACGCTGGATCTAACGATCCCGATTTGGCGCGTGGCGGAGTGTCTGTTGCACGCGCACCGTTTCGCGCTTGCCATTGGTGCAGAACAACGCTCAATTGTCTTCGGTACAGCGTGGAGTGGCCTGCAAGGCAGGACCCTCGCATCGGTGGAAGGGAGGCGGCCAATCTTTCCGGGAGCCCACAGAGCGCACACGGATAGCTTCTCGTCCATGACTTCGGTGCCGGCTTCCCGCATCCCCGGAGCTCTGCCAGAGATCACCCGCGACCTGATTGGTCAGCTGTACGCGCTCTTTGATTTCTTTGAGCCGCCAGACGCGATGTACGCTGAAGAAATTGACCGCATGCTAGGACGCCGCCATTAGATACTGGCGCCTACGACGTCTCTGACAGAGGTCATCTGCCGGGCGGGAGTTTGCGTTTCTTCTTAAGTATTTCGACGTAGGCGGCCTCGGTCATCGTGCAGTCCACAAGCTCGTGGACTTGTTGGTTGGTATCGAGCGCGAGCTGCTTCTTCATTTTCTTCACATTGTCATGCCCGACGTCGTCTGAAGGCTTGCCGTGGGATGCGTACGTGTAAGGGCCTGCGTGCCGACCCTCGTAATAGAAGTACAGGAACTTATGGCTCCTGTTGTCGAGCCTGAAGCCTTTTCTCACCAAATTAGCTACGACTTCACGTCCCTTGAATACCATGCGCGGTTCTCAGCGCGCTGGCGCATGACGAAAGTGCTGCGAATAGACCTGACGCAGCTCGGCACCTAGACCGATCACTTCATCCTCGCCAAGGACCTGGTACTCATGGAAGAAATGCACTACCTGTTCGTGGAATGAATCAATAGCTTCCTGTGCCGTACTCCCGGAAGCAAACACGTGCAACCCTTCGCACTCCACGAAATACGTAGATCCATCCTCGCGCGTAGTAACCTGCGCAGGCGGCGTACACATGAGGCGTTCGCTGCCAAATACAAACAACCACATCGGCGTATGCTGCACAGATGCAGGCTCAGCGCGCTGATGAGGCAGATATGCTGGCTCGCTGAACCGTGGCGAGCTCCAACGACCACTGAACGCGGGGTCGGCTAATAGCAGATTCGTTCTCACAGCTTCGTTCCTCTCAAGTATTCCCGATACTCGTCCGTGATCAGCGCCTCGAAATACCGGCGGCTAAATTGTCGCGCTTGACTGATGTGCTTGCTCACATCGCGCATTCGTAGGTCTGGGCCTTCCTTTCCAAAGTCGATATCCAGTAGCAGCGCTTCCTGCTGTGGCTGGTCCTTTCGGGCGATGGCCTGTGCGTGAACGATCGCCGTACCACCCCGCACTCGCGACTCGAATCGCACGTCGAAGTTGGACACGTTGTCGAACAACGCCGTGGGCTCCTTGATGTCGAAGTGCAAGAGGCGTTTTACTGGAACGAGCCCTTCCTCACGCATGAACGGGATCACATTCACATAACGCCAGCCGATTCTGTTCACGTGGTCGATGGCCCGGAAGCACTTTCGGAACTCGGCGAGGACCCGCAGGAATTCCTTCATGAAGAGTTTGTGTCCCCGGTACTGGTTCTCAGAGTAAGCGATGCTGTTCAGCGCCACCGACACGGTGCGCCTCGGTTCGCCAGTGCAAAAGCGGTAGTGCTGAAGTGCTACTGGCTGTCCCTCCTTGGCGGGCGGGACAAAGATATCTGAATACTGTTCGCGAATGCGGTCCCAGAACTTGTTCAGCTCGCACTCAACAGCCATTTCGCCGGGGAACCGGACTTCACACGCAACGTCAACGAGAGGCTGGTTCGGGTAGATCTCGTCGTCCCGAATCTTCACCACGGTGGGGCTGCTCCGTGTCGCCACTTAGAGATCATTATAGCCACAAGTTATTGAACGTTTTATCACAACTGCCGGGCAACCAACCCTGCCGCGCTCACCCAGCCTCAGGCGACCCTTCACGGCACAAAGTGCCTGATTTTCAGGCTGACTGGGTTCCGGCGGGTTTCCCTCGATTCGCCAATCGCCCTTTGAAGATCCGCGCCGCTTTTTCTTGCCAGTCGGCACGTCAAGAGGCAGTCAGTTGATCCAGGTCGCCGGCGAGCTTCCTGAGCTTGGCCTGAATCGCTTTGCGCTGCTCGGGGGTCCAAGTCGCATCCAGCTCCGCCATCAAATCGATGATGCGACCGCGATTCGCTTCAAATCCGGAGCGATAGGCCTGGGTCCAGCTGGGTCGTGGATCGAGCAGCAGGGCTCTCACAGCCGAGTCGCGCGCCTGTGTATCGCCGTGCGTAGCCAGCGCGCGCTTGAGCTCATCGCGCCAGTGGGCGCGGCTCTCCAGCCAGTCGCAGCCGGTCGGGTGTAAATCCTTCGCGGCCGCCGCGACCAGCGCTTGCTGCGTGTCATTGAGCGCACCCGCCCAGTATTTCACCGCGCGCGTGATGCCCTTGGTGCGCCGCTCGAGCTGCTTCTCTGACGGGGCCGTGCATTCCTCGTCGCGCGAGTCTTCATCGTCTTCCGTGAAGCTCGCGAGAAGCTCATCCACCTGCGCGGGCGACAGCGACTGCAGCCAACGCGCTGCGTCCGGAGTGAGCTCGCGAATGATGTCGACCCAGAATCCCTCTACGGTGTGCGAAGCCTGCTCTATCTGATCGCGGTTCACCGGCTGCTCGATCTCGACCGCCACGGAACGCATGAAGGCGCTGTAGCGTGCCAGCTGGGAGCTGCGATGCCACGCCGTCAATGCCGCGATGGCGCTCTTCAGCTCGGCTTCCTGCGAATCGTCCAGGCTGACGTGCCCGCCGAGGTACCAGGGAATGAGGAAGTTGAGGCGGTTGTAGAGGAACTGCGCGGTACAGCCACCGATCAACGTAAGACAGAGGAGTACCAGCCAGCTGGCACGGATGCCGGGTCGGCGCTGGTTGACACCCTCATGCGGACTCATCGTTAATCGCTCCTGCATGCCCAGGGCAGCCATCAAACGGACTCTCGATGCCCTCGATCGCCGCTCGCGTCTGCTGGCGACCTGTTTCGCCGCTACATTGTGCCTGCTCGTTTCATCGCCACGTAGTTCGGCAATCGATGCGCTCGCCCTCGGCATCGGCGATGTCCAAGGCGATGGCTGGAATGCGCACGATGTAACAGTTGCATTCGAGCTCGCCGGCGACGGCAAGACTGTGCTCAGGTTGCACGCCGCGCGCCTCACGATGTTTCCCGAGCTCGGCGCAATCAGCGAGGTCGACATCGAATGTCCGAACCCGGTCGTCAAGGAACCTGAGTTCAGCTGTGCGCAGGCCAAGGTCAAAGGGCAGTTCGGCCGGCTCGGCCGTCAGCAGTTCACGGCCAAGGCAGCCTATGACAGCAGCCGCGGCACCCTGGCCTTTTCGACAAGCGCGTTGAAAGTCGCCGGGGGCGCTGCGCGTCTCAGCGGTCGGTGGCTGGACTCGGGATGGCAGGTCGAGGTCCGCAACGAGAACGCGCGGCTCGCCGAATTACGCAAGATCGCGGCGCCCTGGTTCGAGTTGCCCAAGGACCTCACGGTCGACGGCCGCACGACGATGACGTTGCGCCTCACGGGCGGAACCAATCTCTCGGCCATCGATGTCGCCGGAAAATTCACCGATGTGGTCGCGAACAACGCCGCCGGCACCATAGCGACCGACAAGCTCGCGTTTGCACTCGAGGCCACCCTCAAGCCGGTCGGCAACGACTGGGACATCCGCGCGAAGATCGCTTCGAGTTCCGGCCAGGCGTACAGCGACCCGATCTTTCTCGACTTCGGGCAGAACGCCATCAGCGCGACGCTCACGGGGAAGTTGCTCACCGCCAGCGGGCTGATGCGCCTGGCGCCACTCGATGTCGAGCAACTAGGAGTGGTGAGCGGCACGATCAACGGGGAGCTCGACCTGAAGGGCGAAAGCATGCTGCGCGATCTGCGGATCGAACTGCGCGCACTGCAGTTTCCAGGAGCCTTCGCGAGCCTCATCCAGCCGTTCCTGGTGGCCACGAATTTCAAAGACTTCACGACCTCCGGCCGGATCTCTGGAACTGTCGAACTCGATGCTGGCGCCCCCGGCGCGCTCGATCTCAAGCTCGATGGCGTGAGTTTCGAAGACAAGGCCGGGCGCCTCGCCATGCGTGGGTTGAATGGCCGCGTCGCGTGGCTTTCGTCGGCGCGCCGCGGGGCAGCCGGGAGGGACGCCCCCAACTCGCATCTCGAATGGCAGGGCGCCGCGGTGTACGGAATCACTGGCAGCGCGGCACAAGTGGACTTCGCGACCTCGGGTGCGGATTTCCGGGTATTGCGACCGATGCGCCTGCCGGTCCTCGACGGCGCACTCGACATCTCGACCTTGAGCGTGCGCGATCTCGGCGCCCCGGAAATGTCGTTGCGCATCGCAGCCGACTTGCAGCCGATCAGCGTGCCGCTCCTGTGCCGCGCCTTCGGCTGGCCGGAGTTCAGCGGCAAGGTCGAGGGTCGAATCCCGGAGGTGAGCCTCGAGGAGGATATGCTTTCCGTGGGCGGCGATTTGCAGATGTCGGCGTTCGGCGGCGACATTCTCGTCAACGGCCTCAAGCTCAAGAGCCCGCTCGGCCTCTATCCGCGCCTCAATGCGAACGTGACCGCGCGCGGACTCGATCTGCAGGCCGTCACCGGGACCTTCGAATTCGGCGAGATTACCGGGCGCCTGAATGCCGATATCCGCGGGCTGGAGCTCTTCCGTTGGGCGCCGATCAAGTTCGACGCCCGGCTCTACACACCCCAGGGCGACAAGTCACGTCACCTCATCAGCCAGCGTGCCGTGAAGAACCTGTCCAACATCGGCGGCAGTGGGGGCAGCGTCACGGCGGCGCTGCAGAGCGGGCTGTTGCGCTTCTTCGAGAACTTCCGCTACTCGCGGCTCGGGCTGAGCTGCCGGCTGGAGAACGAAACCTGCTTCATGGATGGGGTCGAGCCGCAGCAAGGCGATGCCTACTACATCGTGAAGGGCAGCGGCATCCCGCGCATCGACATCATCGGCAACGCCCACCGCGTCAACTGGAATCGCCTCCTGAGTCAGCTCAAGGCAATCCAGGAATCGGGTGGACCCGTGGTCAAGTAGCCGGATGCAATCCCGGCTCCTTTTCCATAAACTGATTCAGTCCGCATTCAGCGCACCGCGTCAGAATTGCCTGGCAGCCTGCCGATCGGCAGGCCGCGAATTCAAGGAGGCCTCATGCGCCGTCTCGCCACTTTCAAGGTCCTCGCGCTCCTGAGCGTTCTCGTCGCCGCGTGCGTGACGATCAACGTTTACTTCCCGGCCGCGGCCGCCGAGAAAGCGGCCGACCGGATCATCGACGACGTCTGGGGTCCGCAGGGCCAGCCTGCGGCGCCCAAGCCGGGCGACAAGACCTCGCTCCTCGCGCCGGACGGAATGCAGCACCTGCTGTTCGCCGCCGCCGGTGCGGTGCTCGATTTCGTGATTCCCGCGGCGCAGGCGCAGGTCGACCTCGATGTATCGACGCCGGAGATCCGCGCGATCACCGCGTCGATGGAGTCACGGCACGCACAGCTCGCGAAGTACTACGGCTCGGGGGCCGTAGGACTCACGGAAGACGGCCTGGTCGAAGTGCGGGACCAGAACGCGATTCCGCTGCCGGAGCGCAACACCGTCCGCCAGCTGGTCGCGGATGAGAATCGCGATCGCGGCGCGCTCTACGCGCAGATCGCCAAGGCGAACGGCCACCCCGAATGGGAGGCCGACATCCGCAAGACCTTCGCCACGCGCTGGATCGCGAAGGCGCAGGGCGGCTGGTACTACAAGCAGGGCGGCAGCTGGAAGCAGAAGTAGGCTGAGGTATTCCCCAACCCTCTCCCGCCCGGGAGAGGGTTCTACTCGCGGATCCCGACGCCGCGGTTCATCAGGGTGACCGCCAGCGTGTACAGCGCCACCGCGAACCCCAGCATGATCCCGAATGCGAGCCCGACGTTGACGTCGGAAACGCCGAGAAACCCGTAGCGGAACGCGTTCACCATGTAGAGGATCGGGTTCGCGTGCGACAGCGCCCCGGCCCAATCCGGCAGCAGCGAGATCGAATAGAACACGCCGCCGAAATAGGTGAGCGGCGTGAGAATGAAAGTCGGGAACCACGAGATCTGGTCGAAGTTCTTGGCGAAGATCGCGTTGATGAAGCCGCCGAGCGCGAACACGATCGAGGTCAGCAGCACCGCCGACATGATGATCAACGCGTGATGCACGTGCAGGTGCGTGAAGGAAAGCGCCACCAGGGAAACCACGCAACCCACCAGCAGGCCCCGCATCACACCGCCGCCGATGTAGCCGAGCACGATCAGCCAGTTGGGGAGCGGTGAAACCAGGATCTCCTCGATGTGCTTGCCAAAACGCGCGCCGAAAAAGGACGACACGACATTGGCGTACGAGTTGGTGATCACGGACATCATGATGAGTCCGGGAGCGATGTACTGCATGTAATCGTAGCCGCCCATCTGGCCGATGCGCCGGCCGATGAGACTGCCGAAGATGATGAAGTAGAGCGCCGCGGTGACTGCCGGCGGCAGGATAGTCTGTCCCCAGATGCGCACGATGCGCCCGAACTCGCGCAGCAGGATGGTGCCGAAGCCGATCAGGTCGAGCCTGAAGCGTGATTCGTTCATGGCGCAGCCGGAACGTTGCCCCTGCCGTCCACCAGGCGCATGAAGAAGTCCTCGAGCCGGTTCACCTTGTTGCGCATGCTGAGCACTTCGATGCCCGATGCGGACAGCTGCGCGAAGATCTCGTTGAGATTCTGCTCGCGATCCACTTCGATCTCGAGGGTGTGATCGTCGGTGAGCTTGACTTCATACCCGGGCAGATCCGGAAGCGCGGCAACCGAATTGCGCAGGTTGAAAACGAAGATCTCGGTCTGGAGCTTGCGGATCACGTTGCTCATGCGGTCGTGCTCGATGATCCGGCCCTCGTCGATGATGGCGATGTGGCGGCAGAGGTTCTCCGCCTCTTCCAGGTAGTGCGTAGTGAGGATGATCGTCGTACCGCTGTCGTTGATCGCGCGCAGGAACTCCCACATCGAGCGCCTGATCTCGATGTCGACGCCAGCGGTCGGCTCATCGAGAATCAGCAGGCGCGGCTCGTGCACCAGTGCGCGCGCGATCATCAGGCGTCGCTTCATGCCACCCGACAAGGTGCGCGCCATCGAGCGCCGCCTCTCCCAGAGCTGCAGTTGCTTTAGGTATTTCTCGGCGCGCTGACGCGCGAGCGCCCGTGGCAGGCCGTAGAAACCCGCCTGGTTGACGACGATGGTTTCGACCGCCTCGAACTGGTTGAAATTGAGCTCCTGCGGCACCAGGCCGATGCACGACTTGGCGATCTCGAGCTGCGTGTCGATGTCATGGTCGAATACGGCCGCGGTGCCATCGGTCTTGTTGACCAGCGAGGTCACGATGCCGATCGCGGTCGTCTTGCCGGCGCCGTTCGGGCCGAGCAGCGCGAAGAAATCGCCTTCCTCGACGTCGAGATTGATACCCTTGAGTGCCTGGACGCCGTTCTTATAGGTCTTCGTGAGGTTCTTGAGCGAAAGCGCCAGCATAGAGGGTGGGATGTGAGCGGGACGGCGGCGAAGATTAGCACATGAGCATCAACCAGACCTTGCGCCGCGCAATGATCCTGGTGGCGTTTTTCAACGTCATCCAGATCGTGTTGCAGGCTCCCTATCTGCCGCCACAGCTGGCGGTGCGCTTCAACGCGGCCGGCATGCCGGTCGGCTTCAGCAGCGAGGAGGCGTTCTCGACGGTCAATCTCGTGATCATCGCGATCATCGTGACTGCGTTCCTGATCCTCCCCGGCGCCATGGCGCGGCGGCGTCAGTTGCGCTGGCGACTGCCCAATCGCGACTACTGGCTCGCCAACGAGCGGCGCGAAAAGACCATCGAGTACCTGCAGCGGCAGTTCCTCTGGTACGGAATCATCACGCTGTTGCTGCTGATGGCGGTGTTCCAGCTGGTGGTCGACGCCAACCGCTACACGCCGGCACGGCTCGACAGCACGCGCCTGGTCCTGCTGCTGATCGCCTACATGGCGTTCATCGCCGTGTGGGGCTGGGCGTTCTGGCGCAGATTCTCCAGGCCCCCGCCCGAGAAGAGCGACAACCCGTTCGGGTGAGCGATGCCCTACCGCCTGCTCGCCGACCTTACGGTTCTCGTGCATGCGCTCTTCATCCTGTTCGCGGTCTGCGGCGGCCTGCTGGTGCTCCGTTGGCCACGCGTCGCGTGGTTGCATCTGCCCGCGGTAACCTGGGCCGCGTTCGTGGAATTCTCCGGCCGCATCTGCCCGCTGACGCCACTCGAGAATCATTACCGCGAGCTGGCGGGGCAAGCCGGCTACGCGGGCGACTTCATCGATCACTACCTCATGCCGGTGATGTATCCGGCCGGGCTGACACGCGGCGCGCAATTCTGGCTCGGTCTTGGCGTGCTCGTGATCAACCTGACCGCCTACGGGTTCATATTGTTTAGACTGCGCAGCGGCCGGCGTCGCAGTCGTGCTGGCCGACACTCATTACAGGGGGAATAAAATGGCCAATGCGATTTTCAGCCGTTCGTCGACGAGCGGGGATGGTTCCCGCCTGCCGCCGGGCGCCTTCCGGATCTTCCCGACCATCCTGGTCGCGATCGTGGTGCTGGTGGCGCTGTTTTCTACCGCTTACACGGTCGAAACGGGCAACGTCGCGGTCAAAAAGACCCTCGGTACCGTCGATCTCGAGGAAGTCGGACCCGGCTTTCACTTGCGCCTGCCGTTCCTGACCCAGGTGCAGGAGTTCTCGGCCAAGGAGAACGCCTTCGACCTCACCGACCTCACACCGAAGGCCGCGGACAACCTGTCGCTGCGCGAACTGGATGTCACGGTGTTCTATAGCGCGGCGGCCAGCAAGATCGCAGACCTCAGGGTGAAGTACTCGGCGACCGAGGAGCGCGGCCCCACGGGCGTGTACTACCCGGCGTATGGCGTGGTCTGGCGCGAAGCGCGCGGCGCCGTCTACGAGGTAGTCGCAAAGGTCGATTCGCTGCAGCTCCACAAGCAACGCGAGCAACTGCAGTCCGACGTGCAAACGCTGCTGCAGAGCAGGCTCGACGCCAAGGACCCGGGAGCGTTTTCGGTACAGCGCGTCGTGGTGCGCGCACTCAATACGGATCCATCAATCGAGCAGTCGATCCAGCTTGCCGTGCAGAACCAGAAGAAGCTGGAGGCCAAGCGAATCGAAGTCGAGATTGCGGCCAAGGAAGCCGAGATCGAGGTTGCCAAGGCACAAGGCATCGCCAAGGCCAATCAGATCATCAACGCCTCGCTTACCGCAGAATACCTGCAGCACGAGATCAACCTCGCGCTCGCCGAATTCGCCAAGCACGATGGGCAGACCGTGGTCATCCCGGCGAACATGCAGGGCTTCCAGCTGCTGTTGAACCAGGACCGACTGCGCCGGATCCAGACAGACGGGAAATGAGTCCGGGCTAGGGCTTCGCGCCCTCGAGGTCCTTGAGCAGGTCGCGCTTGGTGTAGTCCGAGGGTACTTCGAACATGGCAGCCGGCACGGCCTGGACCTGCCAGGTCTTGACCACGGTCTCGGTGGTTTCGAGCTTGCTACCCGCGTAGCCGCGCGTTGCGATCGGGTAGCCGCCGAGTTTCTTCCACAACTCGAATTCATCGCGCATCGAGTCGCTGCCGCCCCCGGCCCCCGCCATCATCTCGGACATCTGCTGGAAAAAGGACTGGTAGTTCTGCATCAGCGTCTGGACTTCGCTGCCGCCCGGAACGGACGCGAACGCGGCGACGCAATATTGCTGATCCAGTGCTCCATCGCGCGTGATGTCCCAGACGTGGCACGAACGTCCGTTGATGGACTCCGTCTTTCCAGTGTCAGTGGCATCGACGACGCGCTTCGACGGCTTTGCATCCGGGTCCATCCCCTGCTTCGCCATCATTTCCTCGACCTGTTTGCGCTGTTGTGGCGGCATCTTGGCCAGATCCGCCTTCATCTGCTGCTCCCTCTGCGCACGGATTTCCTTCATGCGCGCACCCAGCTTCTCGATCGTGGGGCGATCCATGATGTGATAGCTCTTGCTGGCCTTGTCGACCGCGTAGACGACTCCCCCCTTGAAAATCGAAATGCCGTCAGCGCCTTCGATGCGCGCATTGCCGTCCTGCACATACCAGCGTTCCGCGGGCTCGCTCGCGCCGCTCTTGGAATCGCGATTCACGGTTTCGATGTAGACGCCAGCCTGGGCAATGCTGGTCGTCAGCCACAAAGCACAGAGCAGACCGAGGGATTTCATGTGCACCTCCGCTGAACGCTTCCGTTGCGATTCGGAGCGCCGGCCTCGAGGCCGCCGTTCCACCCGCCGTAACCGGCGGGTAGCGTATAGCAGTCCGTGAGGGGCGGTCGAATTCCGCGCACCCGCTAATTGCAGCGCCCGGAGCCGCCATGCAGCTTTTACTCTGCTGGCCTCATTACGCCCGAACAGATGGGCATTACTGCCGCTCATGTGGCGATTTAAGGATCACGGCTGGCGAGCGGCGTGGCTGGGCCCCTCGGACTGACACTGGCAAGTTCTGCCGCCAGCATCTGCAGACCCAGGGTTCGGACCTCGTCCACCTCCTCCTTGCGCTCGCTGCTTGCCAGGAGGCGCAACCAGTACCAGGACCGCTCCGGCCAGCGGGCGCAAACGATCCCGAGCTGACCATCCTTCAAGTGCTGCAGGATGGTGAGCGGCAACTCCGCAAAGACCTTGATGGTCTGGTCCGACATTCCCAGAACAATCTTCGCGGACGACGGGTTGGTGCGCGCCAGGTGCCATGTGAAGAACAGCGCCAACAACGTGAATTCCGCTAATCCCCGATCGGCCTGCCCATCCTCGCGCGGCGCTTCTGGAATCTGCAGATTGCGTGCTGCGCCCAGCCAGTACGCGTCATCGCTGAAGCGCGCCGTGAAGAGCGAGAAGGGGCAGCGCGCGACCTCCGCGCGCTGCTCGACCGACAAGGTGATCAAGCCGGAACACACGGGATCCGGCAGGCGCGAGCCGGTCTTGCTCACCGCCCAGTGGCGCGGCGCCACGGCGAGCAGCGCGAGCCAGGCCCGATTCAGCTCATGCAGCGGTTCCAGCACGCTCGCGCCCAGGATCGAGCCGCTGAGCCAGTAGCGCGCATCGCTGTTGAAGTCAGTCCGCGTATGCATCCCCGTCATGGTTCCGCCCTCTGGTTTTTACGCCGATTGTGGCCGAATATCGGCGTTGGCGGGCAGTGTTTTTTGTGGTTTATTTATACCAAAATCTATGACGGCTTGCGTCACAGCATACGGAGATTTGCCCATGCGTGTCTCAGATGATCGCTACACCCGCGACCGGCTGCGATTCGATCTGGCGCTGCGGATGATCCATCACGAAGCACGCACGTGCACGATCCGCTCCTGGACCGGGTTGACGGATGACCGGATCCGCAAGCTGTATCGAACCTACCTGCAGCAGCAATTCGCGCGCACGCCGAAGCGCCATCGCGGCAAGTCGCCGCGGCAGATCGCGTACTTCCTGCGTTCGCCGTCGCTGCAATTCGAAGCGACCACGCTCGCGAGCCTGTTCGCACTGCTTGGGCTCATCTCGCCCGCACTCGAGCCCCACCGCGCGCTGCCGCTCATGAACCTCGAGTCGGGCGACCTGTTCTGTGTCGCCTATGAAAGCTACCTCGCGCTGCATGCAGCGCCGAGGATCTCGTTCGAGCATGCAGGCTTCCTTTTAATCGCGCTGCGGCGTCAGGATGAGTTGAAGCTCCGGGTGTGCTCACGGTGCAGAGGTTTGTCGCTCGTGGATGTTCTTGCAGTAGCGGGCCCCGAATGCGCGGCATGTGGGCAACCCTCGGCTGCACGGCGCCGCGCCATCGTGGACGCGTCCGGCCTCCTGCCCACGCATCGGGACTGGAGCCCGGGAATTTCCGTGCGGTGAGCCGGGCTTTCCTGACAGGCGGGTTGCGAGGTCGATCCGCGCCTAGTTGGCCCGGCTGTCAGCGGCCGGTGACTCTATCCAGCGCAATGCGTCGTCGAGGTCTTGCAGCAGCTTGTCGCGCGCGCCGCTGAACCCGTGGTTCCTCGCCTCCACCTCGTAGAGCCGCAGCGTCGGTGTGTCCGGCCCGAGAAGCTGACGTGATTCCGCTGCAGGAACGTACGGATCGTTGGTCGACTGGATCACTGCGAGCCGTATCGCACCGAGGAACTTGAGCGCCGGATAGATCTGGATGCGCCCCTTGTCATCGAGCTGGACGTCCGGTGCTCGCTCTGCCGGGGGCGCTTTCAGATTGTCTGCCTCGCGCGTGAGCGCGATTGCTACGGCGCCGCCGACCTCGTTGCGCAACTCCGGATGCAGGGCGGTGAACGCGACCATCGTGGCTCCGCGAGAAAATCCGACCACGATGATCGGCGTCGAAGCGGCGAGGCCGAGATCGTGCTTCGCTTGTGCATATGCCGTGGCCAGCCCCTGAGCGGCCTGTGCAGTGCTCATGCGCTCTCCGGAGCGCTCGATCGGCTTGATGATCTCCGGCGCGTTGAAGCCGGCGATCGCATAGCCCTGCTCGGCGAGATGCTCGAACAGCTCGTGGCTCGCGCCCCACCAGCCGGCATCGCCGGTCGCAAACACAACGAGATAGCCGGGATGCCGGGGCTGCACCGGCCGAACGTATGTCAGGTGGATCTCGCGCCCCGCCGTCTTGATCGGCTCCTGCGACACGCTGTATGCGCCGGGCTTCGATGCGAGACTGGGTCCGGCGCAGCCCGCAAGAATGCCCAGGCAGGTCGCGGCGAAGAGTCCCTTCTGCAGCATGGCTTGCGGAGGGTACGCTTCCGGTTCGGGAACGGACATACGTAGAATGAGGCGGCCACCGCGGTTGCCGCCGATGAACTCCCCAAGCAAGCACCCCAACATTTTTTCCGGCCCGTATCTCGATCGCAGCAGTCACCTGCGCGAGCGCGCGGACTGGCTGCGTGAGGCCGGGCGCGATCCGCAGGCGCAGTTCGTCGCGGTGTGGCAGGCGAGGAATCTCTTTCGGCGTGGCGATGCATTGGCCACAGTGCTGCTGGAGAGCTCACACGCGGTCGTGCAGGCGGCCAATCCTGACGAGATGGTGTTCCTCGGCATGTTCCGCGGGCGTGCGAGTTTTCTCGTCGAGCTGCAGGGCGAGCAGGCTCCTGAAGTCGACGCCGACGCCGAGTTTCGCGAATTACGCTGGCTGGGCGCGATGCTGCCGAGCGATGAAGCGGGCCTGCTTGCCTATGCCCGAGCCCTCACCCTCTGGCGACAACGCTATCGCTTCTGCGGCGTGTGCGGATCAAGGACGCGCGGCGCTCGCGGCGGACACGTGCTCGTGTGCAGCAACGAGAGCTGCAAGACCGAGCAGTTTCCGCGCATCGATCCCGCCATCATCGTGCTGGTGAGCGATGGCGCTCGAGCGCTCCTCGGCCGCCAGCCCAGCTGGCCCGCGGGACGCTATTCGACCATCGCGGGATTCGTCGAGCCGGGCGAGAGCCTCGAGGATGCGGTGCTGCGCGAAGTGCACGAGGAGACCGGGATCAGAGTACATGACGTGCGCTATCACTCCTCGCAACCGTGGCCCTTCCCATCCTCTCTCATGCTCGGCTTCACCGCGCAGGCGCTGGACAGCGCAATCGCACTGAAGGATGGCGAGCTCGAGGACGCACGCTGGTTCAATCGCGCCGATATCGCCGCCGGCGCAATCGCGATGCCGTCCAGCCAGTCGATTTCGTTCCGCCTGATCGAGGATTGGTACGACAGCGGCGCCGGGCGGCCCCTGCGGGAAACGCCGGGCGTGCGCCTCTAGCCGGGTTGGCCCTAGGGACAATACCGCTCGGCCGCGGATAGGGCTTAGATGAGCGGTCCCCTCCATACAAATCCGAAATTCCTCGAGGTGACCTATGCTCGAACTCCTCTCTCGCCATTGGTGGACCCTGGTATTGCGAGGTATTGCCGCGATCGTATTCGGGCTGCTCGCGTGGTTCTCGCCGGGGATCACCCTCGCCGTGCTGGTACTCTTCTTTGGCGCCTACGTCCTCGTCGACGGTGTGATCGCCCTCTATTCGGCGCTCTCGAAACGCTCGCAAGCTGAAAGCCGCTGGCTGGTCGGCCTGCTCGGGGCGCTCGGAATCCTGATCGGCGTGCTGACGCTGGGGCACCCCTCAGCTGCGGCGCTCGCGTTGCTCCTGTACATCGCGGCCTGGAGCCTCGTGACCGGCGTGCTGCAGATCGTGGCAGCCATCCGGCTGCGCAAGGAGATCCAGGGAGAGTTCTGGCTCGGACTGGCGGGCGCGTTGTCGATTGCCTTTGCCGTGCTGGTGCTCATGTTCCCCGCCATGGGCGCGCTGTCGATCGTCTGGGTGATCGCTGCGTATGCAATCGTCTACGGCGTTGCCCTGTTGCTCCTGGGCTTGAAGGTGAGGAAACTGCACAAGGCCGTCACGCCCAAGGCGGCCAGCGCTCATTGAGTCACTTTCCGTTACACAAGAATAAGGGGAACAACCCGATGAAATTCCGAGTATCCATCCTGTTCAGCGCGATCGTGGGTGTCGTGGGCGGCACCCTGGTTACTGCAACGCTCCTGCTCAACAGCGCGCATGCAGCCAACAATGATCAAGCGGCCGCGCCACCCGCCATCCTCACGGTGTACGTTGAAGAGCACTACGGCTCCGCCAAGAAACTCAACGAAGCGCACAACAAGTACCACGCGCAGGGGTACCGGTTCGCGTCGATGGTTGCGCACCGGGAAAACAGCGACCAGGAAGGACTCTGGATCACATATGTTCTGAAGGAGTGAGGCTGGAGCCGGTGGCACGAGCCGGCCTACAGCACGCTCGGGGTAAACACTCAGCGGAGGGTCAGGCCGATGAAGATCAGCATTTCCATCATCTCCAGTGCAATCGTTGCCACTCTGGCGGGCGGCATCGTCGCTTCGACGCTGCTGCTCCATAGCGCGGCCGCTGCCGATAAGGACACGCCAGCTGCGCCACCGGCGATTGTGACGGTCTACATCGATGAGCATTTCAGCTCGGTCACCAAGATCAATGAAGCCCACAACACCTATTTCGCAAAGGGCTATCGCTTCGCCGGGATGACCTCGCACCAGGAAAACGGCGATCACAAGGGTCTGTGGATCACCTACGTCCTCAAGGAATGACACGTAGCGTGTGACGTCCCCGGCCGCAGCCGCGTTTTCGGCCGACCACGCTTCGATCTGAGCCCGCCCGCTCCCAAAGGGGCGGGTTCACCGTCGAGCGCGCGGCCTCCTACAATGCGGGCATGTGCCTGCTGGTCTTCGCCTGGAACGTTCATCCCCGCTACCGCCTGATCTTTGCCGGCAATCGGGACGAATTCCATGATCGTCCCACCGCGCCCATGGCGTGGTGGGCGGAGCCGCAGCGGATTCTCGCCGGGCGAGACCTGCAAGCGGGTGGCACCTGGCTCGGACTCTCGAAGCGCGGTGACTTCGGCGTCGTCACCAACTACCGCGAGCTGCAGCGGCCAACTCCGGGGATGCCCTCGCGCGGCGGCCTGATCACGAACTACCTGAACAGCAGCCTGCCCTCGGCGCGATTCCTGGCGGACCTCGGCGCTGAGGCCGACCAGTACGCGGGCTTCAACCTCCTGCTCGCCGATTCGGAGCGCATGCACTACGCGTCCAACCGCGCCGAACCCTTCGCGCGAGCGTTGCAAGCCGGTGTGCACGGGCTGAGCAATCACCTGCTCGACACCTCCTGGCCGAAGCTCGCGCGCACGCGCGCAAGTTTCGAGACGCTGATCGCAACACCTGAACCCGCGCTCGAAGACCTGCTGTCGATGCTCGCCGATCGCGAGGCTGCGCCAGATCACCTCCTGCCCGACACCGGCATCGGCCTCGACTGGGAGCGACTGCTCTCGGCGCCCTTCATCGTCGATGATCGCTACGGCACGCGTTGCTCGACTGTCCTCAGGATCGGCCTTGAAGGATCGGTGCAGGTACGGGAACGTCGCTTCGACCGCCAGGGTCGCACTACCGGTGAGGATGCGTTCGAATGGCGCGCGGAACACGCTGAATGACTGGCGCACGAGGCCGGAATGAAGTTCGCTCGTAGCGCCAGGCGCTGGGTGGCGGCGTTCGCGCTCTACGTGCTGATGCCGAGCGCGCGGGCTAACATCGAGCTGATCATCGATGGCGTGGATGACGACGTGCGCCAGAACCTGCTCGTGGTTCTGAGCGTGCAGCGCTATCGCGAACGCGACGATGTCGACGAGGCGATGGTCGATCGGCTCAACGAGCGCCTCGAGGACGAAGTGCGCAGCGCCATGCGTCCCTTCGGCTATTACGCGCCGACCCTGCAGTCGAGCGTCGAGCGGCTGCAGAACGGCCACGACTGGCGGGTGCACCTGAAGATCGATCCCGGTCCGCCGGTAATCCTGACCTCGACCTCGATCAGCGTGACGGGCCCTGGCGAGAACGAGAAGATGTTCCGCGAGATCATCGCGGGTACCACGCTCAAGCCCGGACACCGGCTGAGCCACACGGCCTACGACCGTCTCAAGGGCGACCTGCAACGCACCGCCCTGAGCTCGGGCTATCTCGATGCGCGCTATCAGCGCAACGAGCTGCGCGTCGATCCGAGGAACCTGACGGCCGAAGCGATCCTGGAGCTGCAGACCGGCGAGCGCTATCGCTTCGGCGCCACCACCATCGAGCAGGATGCCGTCGATCCGAAACTCGTGGTGCGCTACCTGCGCTACCGGGAAGGCGATTTCTTCGATGCCAGTAAGCTACTCACGACGCAGTTCGCGCTAGATGACACACTCTTCTTCAGCAACGTCGAGATCGTTCCGGGCACCAGGGACACCCAGACACACACCGTGCCCGTGACGGTGCGGGCTCAGACCGGCAAGCGCAACAAGTACACGTTCGCCGTCGGCTACGGCACCGACACGCGCTTTCGTGGCACGCTCGCCTGGGAAGACCGGCGCATCAACCGCAGCGGCCATCGCTCACGCGTCGATCTGCTCGGGGCCTCCACGCAGCAGCAGTTGCAGGCGCGCTATGTGATCCCGGTGGGAGACCCGGCACTTGAGAGCTTCAACCTGCAATCCTCCATCGGCCGTCAGGAATTGGCGGACCTGGAAACCAGGACCATCGAGTTCACGCCCAGCCTCACGCAGATTCGCGGTCGCTGGCAGCGCTCACTGTTCACGACGCTGGAGAAAACCGAGAGCATTGCACCGGGCGAGCGCACCACCGACACGTTACTGGTGCCGGGCATCAGCTATGCGTTATTGCCCGCGAGCTTCAGCGGCGCCGAGCCGCTGACGCTGGGACGCGGTCTCTACGCGGAACTCACCGGCTCGACCAGCGCGCTCGGTTCGGATGCCGACTTCCTGCAGTTTCGAGTCCAAGACGAGAAAGTGTTCGACCTGACGCCGCGCTGGCACCTGCTGCTGCGCGGCCAGCTGGGGTTGAGCGCGGTCGCAGATTTCTCCGAATTGCCGGGCTCGCGGCGCTTCTTTGCCGGCGGCGACATGAGCGTGCGTGGCTTTGCGCTCAATTCACTTTCGCCGGTCGATGCGGACGGCAACAAGACGGGCGGCCGCCACCTGGTGGTGTTCAGCATCGAATTCGAGCGCGACTTGCCGCGCAACTTCGGCATCGCGGCGTTCTTCGACACTGGTAACGCCGTGAACAAGCTGGGCGATCCGCTCGAGTATTCGGTGGGCGTGGGCTTTCGCTGGCGCATTCCGGTCGTGACGCTCGGAATCGATATCGCCCAGGCACTCTCCGAGCCCGACATGCGCCCACGCCTGCACCTCAACATCCAGCCGCGCCTCTAGCGGTACCGCACGGCTTCATGACACGCCGCACGCTAATCATCATCGCGCTCGCGCTGGTCATCTGCCTGAGCGTCCCGACCGTGGTCGTGTACTGGCTGTGCTACACCGAGCCAGGCCTGCAATGGCTGGCGGCGCGCGTCTCGGGAATAAGTAAGGTGCGCCTGGAATTTCACGGCCTCACCGGTGTGTTGCGCGGGCCGCTACATATTGAGCGCTTCGAGCTCGACCAGGAACGCGTGCACATCGTCGCCACCGATGTGCATGCCGACGTGCGGCTGCGACGGATCCTGCTGCAAACGATCGACGCCGACTACTTTGATGCGGCAAGTGTCGAGGTCACGCTCAAGCCGCGGCTGAGTCCTGAATCCGCTACGCCGCCTCATCTTCTGCCGCGCTGGCTGCGGGTGAACAGCAACCGGGTTTCGGTCGCACAGGCGAAGCTCATTCTCGTCAGTGGGCGCGCACTGGAAGCGACGCAACTACGTGCATCGGCCGAGCTCACGGCCGAGCGACTTCAGGTTCGCGGTGCCGCCTTGACGATGGGCGATCTCTCGCTCGCGGGCGATGCGTCCCTGCACGCTACCCAGCCCTTGCGCCTCGGTGGAAAGATCGACTGGAGCTATGCGCCGGCAGATCAGCCGCGCTGGGCTGGACAACTCGAGGCGGATGGCGATCTGGACCGGCTGGCTGCAAAGGGCTTCATTTCGGAACCGCTGAACGCGTCGCTCGCCGGAAGCCTCCTCGAGCTCACGCACAACTGGCACTGGGAAGCGAGCGCCAACATCCGCGACTTCACGCTCGAGCCCTGGTCGCTACATTCGCCCGTGAGCGTGCCGTCAGCGACGCTGGCCGCTCAGGGCGCCGGTGAGGAGTTGCATCTCACCGGAACTCTGCAACCGAAATTTCCCGAGACCGGGCCGCTCGATATCAAGGTCGATGGATCGTTCGCAGAGCGCACGTTGCATGCGAGCGATCTGCAGGTGTTGCTCCAGGCGACCCACGGCGAAGTGCGGGCGGCTGGTGATGTGGGGTTCCACGGTGGCTGGCCCGACTTGCATCTCACCGGCCAGTGGTCTGCGCTCTCTTATCCGTTCATCGGCAAGCCCCTGGTTCAAAGCAAGCGCGGTCAGTTCACGCTCGAGGGCAAGGTGCCGTACCAATACACCGCGAGCGCCGCCGTCGCGGGCTGGGGCAGAACGGCGACGATCACCAGCCGCGGCTTGTTCGAGCGCGACGCAATCACGTGGGAGGATCTGCGTGCGCAGGCGCTGGACGGAGCAATACAGGCGAAGGGTTCACTCGGATTCGGCGCTAACGCTCCCTGGACCGTGAGCGCGAACCTCGATCGGATCGATGCAGGGCAGCTCGATGCGCGCTTTCCGGGCAGAGTCGGTTTGCAGGTCGAGGCCAGCGGGCGCGGTTTCGATCGCAAGGCTGCACTCGAGCTGCGCGTAAGCGACCTGCGAGGCCGGCTGCGTAACCAGGCGCTCAACGGCCGCGCTCACCTGCGCTACATCGATGAGACGATCAAAGTCGACGACACGGACCTGCGCTACGGCACCGCGCACTTGCAGGCTCACGGCGACTACGGCGCGCAACCGACGCTGTCGTGGGACCTCAGCGTCCCTGACTTCGCCCAGCTCCACCCCGACGCACACGGATCGCTCACGTCACGCGGCGCCTTGAGCGGTACTCGCGTCGAGCCGCGCGTCGGCGGCACAGTGAGCGCAAAGGATTTCAGTTATGGCGACTATCGTGTCGCGCGCCTCGAAGCGAAGGGACAGGTGGATCTCGCCGACCGCAGCGCCTCGCAGCTGCAGGCCAGTGCCAGCGATCTGAAGTGGGGGGCGCACGAACTGCACGCGGTGGACATCGCTATCGACGGGCGCGCCAGCGCGAACCAGGTCAGCATCAAGGCGGATGCGGGAAGTGCCAGCCTGGCGTTGCGTGCGCAGTCGTCCTACGCGGATGGCGCGCTCACCGGGGTCATCGACCGGTTCGATCTGGGCATCGGCGAGACGCCGCTCAGGCTCGCCGATCCGGCACGCTTCGTGGTGAGCCGCAGTCACATCGAGCTTGCGCAGCTGTGCCTCAACAGCACGAGTCAGCAGGCGTGCGCACGCGGCGATTGGCGCAATGACGGGCAGTGGAATCTCGCACTCGACGCCGGTGGGCTGCCACTGAAGATCCTGGCCGCCAATCTGCCACGCCCATCGCAGTATTCGGGCCTCCTGTCGTTGCGCGCCAACGCCAGCGCGCAAGCCGGTAAGCCCTGGACGGGTGAGGCACAGGCCAAGCTGGAGGAAGGCGTATTTCGCTATCAACGGCCGAACGGCAAGACCGAGAGCATCGAAGTCGGTACGGGCGAGGCGAGTCTTTCCGCCGTACCCGAGAGATTCCGCGGCGAGGTGCATCTCGCCGCGACACAGGCCGCCGGTCTCACCGCGAGCATCTCGGCAGACCGGCGTAATGAGGATGACTGGCGTGCGATGCCGCTTGCGGGCGAGGCGCACGCCGAAACGCGCGAGCTCGGTTTTCTGCCCATATTCCTGCCGCAGATCGATCGCGCCGCGGGTCATCTGACAGCGGATGTACGCCTGGGCGGAACGCTCGGGACTCCCGAGATCAACGGCTCGCTCCTCATCGATGACGGCGAGCTTGATGTCTATACGACCAACATGCGGCTGCGGGACCTGAAGGCGCGCGCGGATCTCAAGGGCAATGGCCTGACGCTTACGGCGAGCGTGCGTGCCGGCAACGGGACTGCCAACCTCGATGGCGCGCTCGAGTGGCGGGAACGCACTCCGCACGGCACATTCAAGTTCAAGGGCACGAACCTGGAGCTGGTCGACGTTCCCGAGGCGCACGTGCGCGTTTCGCCCGACCTGCGCTTTCGCATCGACGGCCGCGATGTCGGCGTCGACGGCGCCGTGCGGATCCCGAGCGCGATGCTCGCCCCCGCCGATCTCAGCAATGCAACCCTCGCCTCTTCCGACGAAACCATCCTGGGTACCGAAGAGGAGAGCGAAGAGGAGCGTGGCTTCCGGGTCACGGCCGGCCTGCTGCTGGCGCTCGGCAATGATGTGCGTGTCGATTCCTATGGCCTCAAGGCGCGTGTCGAGGGCAGCATCACAGCATCCACAGCGCCGGGCGAAGTCAGCACTGCGATCGGCGAGCTAAAGATCGCCGAAGAGAGCGGCAAATACTCGGCGTACACCCGCGAGCTCGACATCGAGCAGGGACGGCTGATCTTCAGCGGCGGGCCGGTGTCCGATCCGGGCGTGGACCTGCGCGCCAGCAAGCAATTTCCGGAAGCGAAGGTGGGCGTGAACGTGCGCGGCACGCTGCGTAATCCGCGTCTCAGCTTCTGGTCGGATCCGGCGCTGCCGCAGACGCAAATCGCCTCGCTGATCTTCACCGGCGGCAAGCTCGGAGACGCCCAGACTCCCGGTGGCGCGCCGAACTCCTCGGGAACCCGCAGCCAGATCCTCGCCCAGGGCAGCGCGCTCCTCGCCTCGCAGCTCGGCCAACAGCTTGGCCTCAACCTGGAGGAGGTGCGCGTCGAGGCCGACAGCAACGATCAGTCCCGACTGGTGCTCGGCCGCTACCTGTCGCCACGCTTCTATGTGAGCTATGGCATCAGCTTCACAGAGGCGCTGAACACGCTGAAGCTGCGCTACACGATCAACGACAAGTGGACGATCAAGAGCGAGGCCGGGGAGAATCGCAGCATGGACCTCGAATTCAAGATCGAGCGCTGATCCTCACCGGACTCCAACCCATGACCCGACTGCATCGCATTGCATCAGCCCTGGTCGGCGCCGGCGCACTCCTTATTATGGGTGCCCGCCCGGCATTCGCCGCCGATCACGCCGTTACCTCCGAGGCGATCATCAACGCCCCGGTCGCCGAAGTGTGGAAGCTCTTCACGACCAGCGCCGGTCTCGAATCGTGGCTGGGTGCGCATGTGGAGGTCGACCTCAAGGTCGGCGGCTCGATGCGCATGCAAACCGATCAGAAAGGCCAGGCCGGGGAAGACAACACCGTGGTCAATCAGATCCTGAGCTTCGAGCCCGAGCGCATGCTGTCGCTGAAGATGTCACGGCCGCCCGCGAATTTTCCCTATCCAACGGCGCTGCAGAGCGTGTGGTCGGTGATCTACTTTCAGCCGCTCGAGCCCGGGATGACCAACGTGCGCATCGTCAGCATGGGCTACACCGACGATGCCGAGTCGCAGCAGCTCATGGAATACGCTCGCAAGAGAAACGCCGACAGGCTCGAGCAGCTGCAGAAGAAGTTCAAGCCGCTGTGCGCGCGTTGCGAGAAAGAGCGCGCGGCGGGTAACTAGTCGAGCGCGCGCCGCAACCAGGCGGCGATGTCACCGATCTCTTCCGGGCTCACCGCGTGCGGCACCGGATAGGTGCGCCACTCCACCTTGTAACCGCGGCTTTCGAGCAACTCCCGGCCCGCCTGTCCGAGACTGATGTCGACCATGGGGTCGAACGTGCCGTGCGCGAGGAATATCGGGGTCTCCTGGTTGGCTGCATGGCGCTCGGAGTCGAGCGTCGATGCCAGCACTGCGTAGCAGGACAAGCCTATGATTCCCGCGAGCCGCTCCGGATAGCGCAATCCGACGAACAACGCCATCGCGCCGCCCTGCGAGAAACCGGCGAGGACGATGCGGTGGCTCGCAATCCCGCGCGCGTTTTCTCGCGCAAGCAGCGCCCGTATCGCTGCCGCGGAGTCGCGGATGCCGACTTCGTCCTGCGTCGACTTGCGATCGATGCCGAGGATGTCGTACCAGGCGCGCATCGCGTAGCCATTGTTGAGAGTCACGGGCCGCACCGGCGCGTGCGGAAATACGAACCGCAGCGCTCGCTCTCCCGGTCGCACCAGCTCCGGCACCACCGGCTCGAAGTCGTGGCCGTCCGCGCCCAGCCCATGCAGCCAGATCACGGACGCCGTGGGATTGCGTCCGGTTTCGACCTCAACCGTCTCCAGCAGGGTCGTCATGCATAGTCCACGTGGCCAAAGAGGGGCCGAAGTATACGGGTTCGCTGCCGGCGCTTGACGGCTGGTGCATATTTATGCAGTATGCCGCATCTTTATGCAGCGGCTGCGGCCGCGGGGACCAAGGCTTGTCGGAAGCGAGGCAGCAACTGGAACGGCGTGCGGCGATCGTGTCGATCCTGCGCGAGCAGGCTGTCGGTCGTCAGCAGGACCTGGTGCGCGTGCTGCGCCGCCAGGGCCACCATGCGACCCAGTCGAGCGTCAGCCGCGATCTCAGGGAGCTCGGCGTGCTCAAGGCCGGCGATCGCTACGTGCTCATGACCGAGATGATGGAGCCCGTGAACGGCGATTTCTCCGCCCTCGCCCACTTCGTGCGTGAGATCCGGCCCGCCGGCGCTTCGTTGACGGTCATCCGTACCACGGTCGGGTCCGCACAGAGTGTCGCGGTGGCCATGGATCGCGCACAGTGGCCCGAAGTGGTGGGCACGATTTCGGGCGACGACACGATATTCGTCGCCACCCAGGGCACGAGCCAGCAACAGAAGCTCCTGCGTCGCCTGCATGCCACTTTCCGCGTCTGATTTCATGACAACTGCAGCTTTCAAGGGCCAGGAACCCATCCTGCTGGCATTCTCGGGCGGCCTCGACACCTCCTTCCTGGTGCCGTGGCTGAAGGAGAATCACCAGCGCCCGGTGATCACGGTCACCGTCAACACCGGCGGCATCGATGCCGCAGCGGCGCGCACGCTCGCAGAGCGCGCGCAGGCGCTGGGCGCTGCCGACCATCACCTGGTCGATGCGCGCGCCGACTACTTTCAGAACGTGCTGCGCTTTCTCATCATGGGCAATGTGCGGCGCGGCCAGCTCTATCCGCTGTGCGTAGGCGCCGAGCGCGTCATGCAGGCGCAGACGATTGCGCAGATTGCGCGCAAGCTCGGCACGACGATCGTCGCCCATGGCTGCACCGCTGCTGGGAATGACCAGGTGCGCTTCGAAGTCACGCTGCGCACGCTCGCGCCGGAACTGGAGATTCTCGCGCCGGTTCGCGATCTCGCCTTCAAGCGTCCCGAGCAGCTCAAGTTCCTCGAGGAACGCAAATTGCCCGTGCCGCCCTATGGCGCGGCCTATTCCGTCAATCGCGGTCTGTGGGGCGTCACGATCGGCGGCAAGGAAACACTGACCTCGAACGACAGCATTCCAGATGACGCCTGGGTGCTGACGCGCGAGGCCTTCAGCAAACCGCGCGTACCGGAACGACATGTCATCGGGTTCACCGCGGGTGTGCCCTCCTCGCTCGATGGCCGCACGCTCGATCCGGTTGCATTGATTGAAACACTCGAAGCGCAGGCTGCGTCGTTTGGTATTGGCCGTGGCATTCATCTCGGCGACACGATCATCGGCACCAAGGGCCGTGTCGCGTTCGAAGCGCCAGCGGCGGATGTGCTGCTCTCGAGTCATCGCGAGCTCGAAAAGCTGGTGCTCACGGGCCGCCAGGCGCGCATCAAGGAGCTCGTGGCGCAGCCCTATGGCGATCTCGTGCACGAAGGCCAGCACCTCGACCCCGTGTGCCGGGACATCGAGGCACTCCTTATATCTTCCCAGGAACGCGTCAATGGCGAAGTGAAGGTGCTGTTGCGGCCAGGGACGGCTTTTGTCGAAGGCGTCACCTCGCCCTACTCGCTGATGGCGGCCTCGAAGGGCGTGTACGGTGAGGCGGCCGGCGAATGGACGCCGGCGGATGCGCTCGGGTTCTCGAGAATCCAGGCGCTCACTGGAATTTTTCACAAGCGTGCGGGCGACCGCGCGCCGCGTTGAGCGGAGGGCTCGATTGATGAGAACGCTAGTCGTGGACAAGATCGCTTCGGTGACGCAGGCCTGCGGCCTGAGTCATGAGCTGCGCATCTCGACCGACATTCCTTGCGAAGAGGGCGTGGTGCTGGTTGTGGAGATCCTCAGCAACAAGTCCACCTACAACACGCTCGAGCTCACCAGCGGCCGCATGGCGAAAGTCGCGCGCGGCGACATCCTCGTGGGCGCTCTCGGCCATCGCAAGGCCCTGTTCGGCTACTCGGGTCACCTGCCGGAGACGGTGCAGGCGGGCGACGTGATCCAGGTGCTCAACATCGGTGGCGTGCTCGGTATCTGCGATTCCGCGACGCCCGACAAGGGCAAGCCCTTCGATTGCCGCGTGCTCGGCGTCGTGCTGCAGTTCCCGTATCTCGGCGAGCGCATCGGCGTGCCGGCGCGGGTCGGCTTCAAGTCGCTCGATTTCAATGCGGCTCTCAATACGCGAGGCATTCCGGTCGTCGCGCTCGCGGGCACCTGCATGGAGGCGGGCAAGACAGCGGCGGCCTGCGCCATCGTGTCGCGCATGCGCCATCGCGGCCTGGTGGTCGATGCGTTCAAGGCCACCGGGGTCTCCCTGCGCCGCGACATCCTGGCGATGGAGGATGCGGGCGCGCGCCGCTCGATGATATTCACCGATCTTGGCGTCGTCACGACGACGCCGCGCACCGGACCGGCACTCACGCGCAGCATGCTGACGGAGATGGCGTCGGGTAAACCGGATGTCATCGTGTTCGAGCTCGGCGACGGCATCCTTGGGACCTACGGCGTCGAAGCCATTCTCAAGTGTGACGACATTCGCTCGGCAATCACCGGACTGGTGCTGTCAGCGAACGACCCGGTCGCCGCGTGGGGTGGCGTGAAGCTGCTGCGCGAGAAGTTCCACATCGAGCCGTGTGTCGTCACGGGTCCGTCCACCGACAACCAGGTTGGCGTGCAGATCATTCACGAGCAGATGAACGTAGCGGCGTTCAACGCCATCACGGACGGCGCGGCGCTCGGCGACCAGGTGATCGCGAGTGTCGGCCTCGAGAAGGCCGTTCCGGCACAGGCGGTCGCGGAGTGAGCACGCCCGCATTCGTGTTGGGCGGCACCGGCTACGTTGCGGGCGAGTTGCTGCGGCTGATCGCCGGGCATCCTGGCCTCAAGCTCGACGCGATCATGTCCGACAGCCAGCCGGGCGAATCTGTCGCCAGGGCATTTCCGCACCTGCAGAGCGCATATCCCGAGCTCACTTTCACCTCGCACGCCGAGATCGCCACGGCGATCGCGCGCGAGAAGGTGAGCGCACTCTTTTCCGCGGCACCTCATGGCGTGTCGGCTGCCCTGGTCGATGGGTTGCTCAAGCGTGCGCAGGAGGCAGGCGTCCGCGTGCACGCGGTGGACATCTCCGCCGACTTCCGGCACTCATCGCCCGCGGTGTACGAAAAGATCTACCAGCACGAGCATGGCGCGCCGGAACGACTCAAGGAGTTTTCGTGCGCCGTGCCGGAGCACCTGAAGGCGTTGACTACGCCGCATGTCGCGCATCCCGGTTGTTTCGCGACCGCGGTGCTCCTCGCGAGCGTGCCCTTGCTCGCGCTCGGGCTCGTCGAGCCACAGCTTTTTGTTGCGGGCGTGACCGGCAGCACCGGTTCGGGCCGCAAGCCGACCGAAGGGACTCATCATCCGCTGCGGCACAGCGATCTCTATACGTACAACGCTCTGACCCATCGCCATACGCAGGAAATCGCCGCGTGTGCGCAAGCCGCCTCGGGTGTCGCTGCGGAGATTGCCTTCGTGCCGCACTCAGGACCCTTCGCCCGTGGCATTCATGTGGCGGTGCAGGCGCGCCTTAAGAAGGAGTCCGACAGCGCCATGATTCGCGCGGCCCTCGAGGCCTACTACGGAAATTGCCCGTTCGTACGCATCAAGGCGGAGGCGCCGCGCATCAAGGATGTGGTGGCCAGCAACTACGCACATCTCGGAGCGGCCGCGAATGGGTGCAGCGTCGCCGTCATGTGCGCGATCGACAATCTGAACAAGGGCGCCGCGGGCGGCGCCGTGCAGTGGATGAACCGTTTGCTGGGTCTTGAAGAGACCGCCGGCCTGACGACACCCGCGGCCGGATGGACCTGAGCATGAAATCGCATCTCGCAGCCGTTTTCGCGCAATATCCGATCGAAGTCGTCGGCGCTCAAGGCGTATGGCTCGAGACGCGCGACGGACGGCGCGTCCTCGATCTCTATGGTGGCCACGCCGTGGCAGCCCTGGGCTACGGCCATCCGCGCTGGTTGCAAGCGCTCGAGCAACAGGCACGCAGCGTCCTGTTTCAGACCAATGCGGTCGCGATGGAAGTGCGCGAGCGCGCCGCCAATCGGCTGGTCAGGTTCGCCGGACTCGGCCTCGACACCGTGTTCTTCGTCAACACCGGTGCAGAAGCCAACGAGAACGCGCTCAAGCTCGCGCTCAAGCAGAGCGGGCGACCGAAAATTGTGGCGGTCGAGCACAGCTTTCACGGTCGCACTGCCGCGGCGGGTGCTGTCACCTGGGGCGCCGCCGAGAAATGGTATGGCTTTCCGCGCGCCCCGTTCGATGTGAGCTTCATGCCGCGCCGGGACGAGAAGGCTCTCGCCAGGCACATCGACGAGAAGGCGGCCGCCGTGATCATCGAGCCGATCCAAGGCCTCGCGGGCGCTTTCGACATGGGGCGCGAATATCTGCTCGCGTTGCGTCGTCGTTGCTCCGAAGTCGGCGCGCTGCTCATCTTCGATGAGGTCCAGTGCGGCATGGGCCGCTGCGGCGAACCGTTCGCAGCCAATCTCTATGGCGTAACGCCCGACATGATCACGACGGCCAAAGCGCTCGGCAGCGGTTTTCCTTGTGCGGCGCTGCTGATGACGGATGGTGTAGCGCGCCAGCTCAAGGTCGATGCGCTCGGCACGACCTTCGGCGGCGGACCGATGGCCTGCGCGGTGATCGAAGCCGTCATCGACATCATCGAGAGCGAAGACCTGCTCGCCAACGTGCAGCGCATTTCGCAGCTCATCCGTGAGAGCTGCCTCGTCGGACCGGTGCGGGGCAGCCAGGGCGCAGGGTTTTTGCTCGGCATGAAGACCGATCGCGCCGCGAAAGACGTGCAGCGCGAGCTTCTCGAGCGGAACATTCTCGCGGGAACCAGTGCCGATCCCAACGTGCTGCGCCTGTTGCCGCCCTTCGTGCTCGCCGAGGAACACGTCGCCTTGCTGCGCGATGCGCTCCTCGAGATCGGAGACCAGAAGCTGGCGGTCGGCACCTAGCCATCCACCCAACAGACCGACTGGTGAACAGCGTCATTTCTGAACATGGACCGATTCGTAGACCTGGCCGCTTTCAGCCGCGAGGAGCTTCTCGATCTCCTCGCGCTCGCCCGCCGCTTGCAGGAGCGGCCGGAGCCGCACGCTCTCGCGGGCCGAATGCTCGGCCTGCTGTTCTTCAACCCGTCCCTGCGCACGCTGGCATCGTTCCAGGTCGCGATGAAGCGCCTGGGTGGTGACTCGTTCGTGATCACCGCGGGCCAGGGTACCTGGCAGTTCGAGACGCGCACCGGTGCCGTCATGAGCGGAGTGGCGGCGGAACATGTGCGCGAAGGCATTCCCGTACTCGCCTCCTATTGCGATGCTCTTGGGATTCGCGCGTTCGCCGACGGCAAGGATCTGCGGGCCGACCTCGCCGACACGCAGTTCAAAGCGATGGCGGAGAGCTGCGACAAGCCGCTCATCAATCTCGAGTCCGCGATCAATCATCCCTGCCAGGCGCTTGCCGACTGGAAGACCCTCGATGACCTCGCGGTGCCGGCACGCGCAAAATTCGTTCTCTCCTGGGTGTACCATCCGCGCGCATTGCCGCTCGCGGTACCCGCGGCGGTAGTGCACATGGCTGCGGCGCGCGGCATGCAGGTAACGGTGTTGCGTCCGGAAGGTTATGCGTTGCCAGACGAAATCATGGACAAGGCTCGATCCGCCGCCGCGAGCTCGGGTGGTTCGGTCGACGAGACCGACGATCGCGAGCAGGCGCTGCGCGACGCGCACGTCGTCTATGCAAAGGAATGGGGCAGCACGAGTCACTACGGTGACGGGGAAGCGGACGCACGGCTGCGTGCCGGACTCGGCGACTGGTGCGCACGTGAGAGCTGGTTCGCAGCCGCGCGCAACGATTGCCGCTTCATGCACTGCCTGCCGGTACGTCGCAACGTGGCCGTGGCCGACGAAGTGCTTGACGGCCCGCGCAGCGTCGTGAAGCAGCAAGCCTACAATCGATTGGTGGCACAGATGGCTGTGCTGCACCGTATGTTGAATGACACTCGAGCCGGAGGCCGGAACAGTCAATGAACTATCGACCCGATCAAACGGTTGCGGTGCGCGCGCTGCGCAATGCCGCGCCTTACATTCGCATGTTCAAGGGCAAGGTGTTCGTCATCAAGGCGGGCGGCGGCGTGTTCGGCGATCTCGAATCGACTCGCGCGCTGATCGAGCAGGTGGCGATCCTGCACCAGGTGGGCATCAAGGTCGTGCTGGTACATGGCGGCGGCCCGCAGCTCACCGAGCTCTCCGACGCGCTCGGCATCGAGACACGCATGGTGCAGGGCCGACGCATCACCGACGAGAAGTCCATCGATGTCACGACCATGGTGCTGAATGGGCTCATCAACACCCGCATTCTCGCGATGTGCCGCGACCTCGACATCGATGCGGTAGGCATCAGCGGCGTCGACGCCGGTTTGGTGCGCGCGCATCGGCGTCCGCCCGTGAAGGTCGAAGGTCACATTTCGGAAATGGTCGACTTCGGATTCGTCGGTGATATCGACGCCGTGGATGTCGACGTGCTGCGCAAGCAGCTCGACAACGGCCTGATGCCGGTGGTCAGCCCGCTGTCCGCGGACGCGAACGGCGTGCTGCTCAACATCAATGCGGACACGGTCGCGGCGGCGATTGGCGCCGCGCTGAGCGCCGAGAAACTCATTCTCTGCACCGGCGCGCCCGGGATTCTCGAACGGCTGCGGGATCCGAGCTCGGTGATCTCATTCACCGATCTCAACGGGCTCAAGCGCCTGCGCGAAAGCGGCAGCCTTGCCGATGGCATGCTGCCCAAGACCGCCGCCATCGAGTTCGCGATCCGCGGCGGCGTGCGCCGCGTGCACGTGATTTCCTACAAGGCGCCCGACAGCGTGCTCGCCGAAGTGTTCACCAACGAAGGCACCGGCACGCTCATCGTCGCGGACGTCAACGCTCTGAGCGCAGCCGAGCAGCAGAGCGCCGGTCGATGACGAGACTGTGGGACAAGGGCACCCCACTCGATCAGCGCGTGCTCGAATACACCGCAGGCGAGGATCACGCGCTCGATGCGCGCCTGGTGGAGTACGACGTCCTCGCGTCGATCGCCCACGCAGAGGCACTGCATGCCGCGAAGCACTTGTCGCCTTCAGACCTGAGGCTGATTCGCGACGCGTTGACAGAGATCGGCGCCGCCAGCACCTGGTCGTTGCGCGAGCGGCCCAGGTGCAACCGGCCGCCAGCCTCGCCGA
>Ga0137410_10000156_pt1 | contig 46637 bp, 41 predicted proteins | sample CZODoug1_16funga_FD_108878 | JGI IMG/M metagenome (GOLD analysis project Ga0137410, IMG submission 108878) | Vadose zone soil fungal communities from Angelo Coast Range Reserve, California, USA - CZODoug1_16fungal (Illumina Assembly) | ecosystem: Environmental > Terrestrial > Soil > Vadose zone... | reverse complement strand
GCCACTATGCGGCAAAACAAGCAACTTTGTTCTGACATCTTGTTTGTAGTCTACCTTGTTCACTCGACGTTGTTATCGTAACGCAAACTGTTCCGAGCGGAAGCCCGACCATCAGGGAGGGTTGATGATGCGGAGTAAACTCGACCAGAGCCCTCCCTCATGGTCAGGCTTCCGCCTGGTCGCACAGTTTGCGTTACACCTCCGCCGCCACGCCGGATTGGGAAGCTTGCGAGAGCGGCGCCGTCACCGATTCTCTAATCCGCTCGATATCTGCGCCCACCGCGCGCAGCTTCGCTTCTATTTTTTCGTAGCCGCGGTCGATGTGATAGACACGGTCGACGATCGTTTCTCCCTCAGCCACCAGGCCCGCAAGCACGAGTGAAGCCGAAGCGCGCAAGTCAGACGCGATTAGCGGCGCGCCGGTTAATGGCGTTGGTCCATTGACGGTCGCGCTGTGGCCGTCGATGAAAATGCGCGCGCCCATGCGCTGCAATTCCGACGCGTGCATGAAGCGGTTTTCGAAAACTGTTTCTTCGATAACTGCGCGGCCCTCGGCCTGCGTCATCAGGGCCATGTATTGGGCCTGCATGTCAGTAGGAAACTTTGGGTGGGGCTGAGTGGTTACATCTTTCGCCGTTAGCGTTTCTGGAGCGGTAACGCGGAGCGTGCTCTGATTGATCTCTTCGACAAGCACGCCAACCTCGCGAAACTTTTCAATCACGGCAGCAAGATGCAGCGGTCGGCAGTCTTTGATTTCGAGATCGCCTCGCGTGATTGCTGCCGCGGCGATGAACGTGCCGGTTTCGATGCGATCGGGAATGATAGTGTGCTCGGCGTTGCCCAATGCCTCGACTCCTTCAATCTCGATCGTGTTGGTCCCGGCGCCGCGCACGCGCGCTCCCATCTTGTTTAGCAGTTCCGCGAGGTCGCTGATTTCCGGTTCACAGGCGGCGTTGTGCAGGATGGTTAAGCCGCGCGCCAGCGTTGCAGCCATCATCACGTTTTCCGTTCCAGTTACCGTGATCTTATCAAAATGGATTTCGCCGCCGACTAAGCGCCCTCCCTTGGGCGCCCGCGCGATCACGTTTCCACCTTCGAGCCGGACTTCGGCGCCCAGCTTCTCGAAAGCCACGAGATGCAAATCTATCGGCCGCGTGCCAATCGCGCAGCCGCCCGGCAGCGAAACTTTGGCCTTACCAAATCGCGCCAGCAATGGCCCTAAAGCCAGCACGGAGGCGCGCATGGTTCTTACCAGTTCATAAGGCGCTTCAAAAAGTTCGATGTGACTCGCAGATATTTTGTGAGTACGCAACTCGGGCGTGAGCACGGTGGCGCCGAGATCTTCGAGCAAGCGACGCTGCGTAATGATGTCGCGGACGTAAGGCAGATTGTGCAGCGTGATTGTTTCCGGACTCAGCAACGCCGCGGCCATGCAGGGCAGGGCTGAATTTTTGGCGCCACTAATCGAGACGCGGCCATTGAGCGCCCGGCCGCCGGTGATGCGAAATTTATCCACGACGAACAGATTAGATTAAAACGCTGAAAGGTTAAAGTTTCTCCAGCGCTACGATTCGTGGAATGCCTTGCAAGTCGGGGTGAATGTCCAGAAGTTTCCATCTCTGTCGGTCGATCAGTTCCTCTACCGCCGCGCCTTGATCAAATCCGATCTCAAACACAAAGTTTCCGCCGGGTTTCAGAAACGGTTCGGCTTCGCGCAGCAGACGACGAATAATTGATAAACCATTGGGACCGGCCGCCAGCGCCACCCTCGGTTCGAAATCGCGCACTTCTCGCTGCAAACCGCGGAGCGCGTGCTCCGCGACATACGGTGGATTGGAGACAATCAAATCGAATGCTGACTGCCGCGGGTCCTCTGGATTCAACTCCGCGAAACAATCTGAAACAATAAAATCGATTTGCTCATTCACTGAATGGCGCGCGGCATTTCGTTTCGCAACCACAACCGCCGCCGGCGAGATATCAATTGCCACTGCGAGCGCACCAGGAATTTCGCGCAGCTCGTGAAGCAACGTGATGGCCAGGCAACCAGAGCCCGTGCCGACATCGCAAATGAAAGGTGTGGCAACGCTGCCCGCGCTCAACTTCAGCGCTGTCTCAACAAGCAATTCTGTCTCCGGTCTGGGAATCAAAACATCGCTCGTTACTTCAAAGTCGAGACCAAAAAATTCCTGATGGCCGGTGATGTATTGCAGCGGCTCGCCATGAGCGCGCCGTTCGACGTAATCACGAAATCGCTCGGTTTGTTCCTCGCTTACTTGGTCCTCCGCGTGACTCAGGATGAACGACCGGTCGCGCCCGAGCACATGCGCCGCGAGCGACCCGGCTTCGCGACGCGCTTCTGGCACGCCCGCTTGCCGCAGCTTGTGCGCTCCCTGCAAGATCATCTCTGCGATTGAATTCGTCATTCGTTTGTAACGCAAACTGTTAGTTTGCGCGTTGCTATCTCAGTTCGTCGTCGCAATCGCTGCAAACAACAGTTTGCTTTACGCCGCCTCGACATTTGCTACCTACGTTTTATAATACGCCGCACCAGTTCGGAACAAAGAAATTGGGTAACCAGCGAGAGTCCTGTGGGGATTTCGGGAACGAGGATCTCATTGTGAGTTTCTTGTTAGTACAACGGTACGAGTCTCGTTCCTCCCGTATACGACAGGACCTCCGGGCCATTCGGCTTCGGAGGTTCTGGCGTAAAAAGGGGTCGAAGTTTAACAACGTTTCCTGAGGAGCAACGTGGGAGCACTTTCAAAAGCCATTTTATTATTCGCGATGAATTGGCTCGATGCGCAGTTGACTATTCTTTGGGTGCGTTTGAATGTGGCCACTGAGGGCAACGGCGTAATGGCGAGCCTCCTCAATCACAGCGAGACCTCGTTTCTTTCCGTCAAACTCCTCATCGGCGCGCTGTCAGCCTATATCCTCTATCGCTTTGCGGAAATTCCTGTTGCCCGGCGCGGTATGAAGATCGTCCTGGGAGTTTATCTCGCCTTGATGGTGGTGCATGTGGCGACCGGCTTTTCGGCCCTGGGATGGCATGCCCCGACTACCGTGCTCACCTATTTCATCAGCCTGCCCAAAGCTTTTTTTGCTTCGTTTTCCTGATCCAGCCCCACAAAAAAGACTGGCCGCGGATTAACGCGGATGACGCGAATCTGCAAGACGGTTTCTGCTATTATTCTCGGGTCTGATCGCGTTTATCCGCGTAAACCCGCGGCTAATTTCAATCTGTAGCGCCCGCTCCCGCGCAACTACCGCGACGAGCCGGGCATCCTAGATCGCGCAATGCTAATTCGTTTTATCAACCAAACAACAAGCGAGAAATAAGCCATGTTTAGAATTTCAGCACGTCAAATACTTGCCGTTGCTTTGCTTTCGGCACTCTTTGCCGCCGGTACGATTGCGGTTATAGATCGCATTGCAAATCGGGTTCAGCCGTCGAGTTCTGCGTTCAGCGAAACGACGGTCAAGGGCGTGACCGATCCCGCCACCGCTACCGACGAGCAAAACAACATCGAGATCTATCGCACGCTTTCACCCGGCGTCGTTAACGTCCATTCCACTTCCTACGCCCGCGACTTCTTCGGCTTCGTCGAGCCGCAGGAAGGTTCCGGCTCCGGATCGATCATCGATCAGGACGGCAACATACTAACCAACTACCACGTCATCGAGGGCGCGCAGAAACTTGCCGTCAGTTTCGGCGGGCAAAAAAACTACGCGGCGAAACTCGTCGGAGGCGATCCCGACACTGACCTCGCCGTAATCAAATTGCTGGAACGGCCGAAGGAGCCTTTGACAATCATTTCGCTGGGCGACTCAGACAAGCTCGAGGTCGGGCAAAAAGTTTTGGCGATTGGCAATCCCTTTGGTTTGGATCGGACACTTACCACGGGCGTCATCAGCGGCTTGCAACGACCGATACGCGCGCGCAATGGACGGCCCATCGAGGGTGCGATTCAAACCGACGCATCTATCAACCCGGGAAACTCCGGCGGTCCATTGCTCGACTCACACGGCCGCATGATCGGAATCAATTCCCAAATACTTTCGCCATCCGGCGCTTCGGCAGGCGTGGGTTTTGCGGTTCCGGTCAACATTGCGAAGCGCGTCGTGCCGCAGTTGGTGAGTTCCGGCGAAGTGCGCCGGCCCAAACTGGGAATCACTACGCGTGACGTCGAACTGCTCAAGACTCAGATTGAGCTGCCGGTTTCGGAGGGCGTCGTGATTTGGCAAGTTGCTCCAGGCGAAGCCGCCGCCAACGCGGGCCTGCGTGGACTAACTCAAACCGAAAATGGCGACGTTGAAATTGGCGACATCATCGTTGGCATCGATGGCGAAAAGGTGAAAAACGCTGACGACCTTTATCATATTCTTGACAAGCATCAAGTCGGCGACACGATTCAAATGCAAATCTTTCGCGACGGTCGCCGGATAAGTGTGCCGGTGCGGCTGGCGGCTCCGGCCGCGAACCGCGGAATCTTTCGACGATAGAAGGATATTGTAGGGGCAGCCCTCGTGGCTGCCCGGTCTGCTCAAACCACGGACACGGGCAGGGACAAGCCCTGCCCCTACATGTTCTCTCGTGAATCAAACAAACCACTTCTTCAACCTCGGTTACGGTTGGCTCTGCAAACATTGCAGTGCAGCCGATAGCGAAGCGAAGCACCAACCACCCGGAACGCGCGACGGTTTTTTCAGCCACGTTGATTCGGAAAAGAAGGAAACCAAACCGTCCGGGTTGGCACTGGCCAGTTGGACTGATTCTTCCCGCCACGCCCTGACTTGCCCGCGCTGCGGAATTGAAGAGACGATTACAAACGCGTAATTTGAAATCTGAGATCTGAGATTTGAGATTATTTGAGATCTCAGATCTCAGATCTCAAAACCTGCTTTTGGTAGTCTTTAATACTCCGCCTGATGACGTCCAGCGCCTCCGCACGATCATAGACATCCATAATCTCCACCCGCCGGGGCGCATCACCCGGAAACTGCTTGTAACTCAAAAAATAATGTTTGAGACGATCGACGAGAGCCTTCGGACACTCGTCAATGTTTGTGATGTGGCCGTAAGCAAGGTCAGCTTCGAGTACGGCAATGATCTTGTCGTCGGCCTGTTCGCCGTCAATCATTCTGAGACCGCCGATTGGGTTGGCCTGAAGGAAAAAATTGCCCTGCGCGAATGTTTTCTCGGTGAGCACGCAGATGTCCATCGGATCGCCATCGCCCTTGATGTCACACGCGCCGGTGCGTTCGGCACAAAGCTTAGCCACCTCTTCACCGCAAAAAGTTTGTGGAATGAACCCATAAAGCGAAGGGCACATCGATGAAAACCGTTGTGGCCGGTCAACGTGCAGATGGCCTGACTGTTTGTCCAATTCATACTTGACCGCATCCGTGGGAACAATTTCTATGAAAGCGTTCACCGTCCGCGGAGCTTCCTTTCCGGGAGTCAGGCCGTGCCAGGGATGCGCCTGAAACATGAGCAATTTGTTGAAGGCAGCGTCTTCATTGGACATGCGGGTGGACCTTCCTACTTCTGGGCTGGGGCGGTGAAGGACTGGCGAAACGCCTGGGTGTGGAGGCAATCTCGTAGGGGCAGAGCTCGTCCCTGCCCGCGTCCCGTGACTCGATCGGGTTCGGGCAGGGACGAGCCCTCTGCCCCTACAATTCCTGCCCCCCACAATTCAAGAACAAAACTCGGAAACGATCTTGGTGAACGCCTGCGGATACTCTTCGTGCGGCAGGTGGCCGCACTCGCGAAAGACTATCAGGCGCGCACGCGGAATTTCCTGTTGCAGTCGCTCGCCGTCGCTGAGCGGCACTTCCCGATCGGAGTCACCCCAAAGCAAAAGCGTGGGCGCGGTCAGCAGGTGCGCATCACGCGAAACGCGTTCAGCATCCCAGCGGCGCACGGTGCGAATGATGGCCCGATGCGCGCCTCTCGTGCGCAGCGGCAAATGGCGCGCGTCAACTCTTCTCTCGTCGAGCACCCACGAATGCCGATCATAAACGCGCTTCATACGCAGCCGCAGCAGGCGGCGCGAACCGACCAGCAGCGGCGAAAGAATGTCGCCGATAATCGGCGAACCAAAAAGGCGCATCAACAGGAACCGGGTCGGCCGGTTGTTGGTGACCGTGCCGACGAGGACCAACTTCTCAACCAACGCCGGATGATCGAGCGCAATCGTGGCAGCGATCGCGCCGCCATACGAACTGCCAACCAACACCGCGCGAGCGATTCCCAGTTGCTCCATCAAACTAACAACCATCTCTGCCTGGCGTGGGATTGTGTAATCGAGGTGGCGAGGTTTATCCGAGTAGCCGTAACCGAGAAGATCCGGCGAGATCACTCTGAAGCCCGCTTCCGCGAGTTCAAGAAACACCTTGCTCCAAACGAGGTTTGACGCCGCGAAGCCATGAATCAGAATCATTGCCGGCCCGTCGGTCCGCCCGGCCTCCTGATAGTGCACGCGCACGCCGTCAACGTTCGTGAAGCGCGAGTGCTCCGCATGAAAAATTAGTTCGCGGTTCTGCTCCCACTCCACATCTTTGGGACGCAACCACAGCTTCGCCGCCACTAATGCACCCAACGCAGACGTCGATGCTGCTCCGATCCAGTAACGTTTTTTCATGACCTTTATGTCTCATCCCGAGCGATGACTACCCTCGGATGTAACGATCCTTCCGCGGTCTTGAACGCAGCAACTGCAATCAAGTTACCGTGCTCATCGCGCATCCTTACCTGCTCGCCGTCGTTCCAAGCTGCTTTAGAAACTTTAACCGGCAACCCATTTTGCACCCGGCGAACGTCGTCCGCGCTCAACTCGACAAAAGGCAGCCGCGCGAGCGCCTCATCCGGTTTGTGCAAAATTTTTCCCAGCGACTCTTCGGCAAAATGCACCTTCAACTGCTCCAGCGTCTGCGCCTCATCAACATGGAAATCGCCCACGCGCGTGCGGCGCAACTCCGCCAGATGCGCGCCGACACCCAGCCGCTTGCCAAAATCTTCCGCGAGCGTCCTGACGTAAGTGCCCGCAGAACACGCCACGCGCACTTCAAAATCGAAAGTGCCGTCGCGGTTGTCTTTCAACAACTCGGCCGTTGACGTGCTTGCCAGATTGATCGCCTCAAACTCATAGATGCAAACCCTGACCGGCTTTCTTTCCACTTCCTCACCGCGCCGGGCCAGTTCGTAAAGCTTGCGGCCGCCCTGCTTCTTGGCCGAATACATCGGCGGCACCTGATCGATCTCACCACGCAAACTCTCAAGCGCGGCTTCAATCTCTTCTTTGCTCCACCGTTGGCTCGAAGCGCTAGTTGCTTTGCCGGCCGGCGCGAGATCTTCTTCATTATCGCGAACAGGTTTTCCCGTGATGTCTCCAGTGTCTGTGGCGTAGCCCAGCCGGATCACCGCCTCATACTCTTTTTCCATTCCACTGAGAAACTGCGCCAGACGCGTCGCGCGGCCCACGAGCGTCACCAGCACGCCGGTCGCAAAAGGATCCAGAGTGCCGGTGTGTCCCACACGTCGCTGCTGAAGAATGTGCCGCACTTGGGCCACGACGTCATGGGAAGTCAGCCCCGGCGGCTTGTTGATACTCAAAACTCCATCCATGCGTACATTCTAGATTCTTAATTAGGTATTGGCGATGCAGCAGCGAAGAGCGGGGTAAACCCACCTTCCCAACCTGCGAAATGTTTTGGGTGTTCGGCTGCCGGCCCGCTTGAGAGGCCTTCAATCCTGTGCAACGGAAAAACTTCGAAGTCTCAAGGGTTGGGAAGGTGGGTTCACCCCCGCTCTTTGTGACCGACGACCATGTGATTAAATACTCCCATGCAGAGACGACGTTCGAGATCGAAACCGGAGGATGCGAGCAAGGTCCCTGCGACTCCCGAACAGATGCGCGCCCGTGCCTTTCAGCGCGCGGCGAAGTTGCTCGCTGCCAAACCACGCTCGGTTGCCGAGTTGCGCGAACAATTGTTGGCGCGCTGTTCCAGCAAAGCTATCGTCGAAACTGTCATCACTCGCCTGCGCGAGTATGGCTATCTCGACGACGAGCGCTACGCTGTGGGTTACGCGTCGGCGAAAGTGAGGCAACAACCAATCGGCCGGCGGCGACTCGAACAGAGTCTGCGATTGAAGAAAGTGGATCGCGCTGTTGCTGACGAGGCGCTCGATCAGGTTTTTGCGGAAACTTCTGAAGAGCAATTGATCGATCAGGCGATTGAGAAACGCGTTCGGCTGCGCGGCCGGCCAAAAAATCGCGCCGAAGCCAAAAGTCTATTTGACTACCTGCTGCGCCAGGGTTTTCCGTTTGAGCTGGTCAGCGATAAGGTGCGGGCAGCTTCGCGTGCGGACCTGGAAGACGTTGAATGACCTGAATTTGAGTACTGGTACAGTCTTCACCTAATGGCATCAACTCGATGTGCTGACCGAGTCGTTACAGAACCGTGAGCGGTAGCGACCGGATGCTACACTCAGCCGAGAGTGTGTCCAGAAAGACCTTACGGTTGAATGCTTATATCCGGTCGCTACCGCTCACGGTTCTGTAACGTTCAGACAATTTCAGATGGCCTCAGACTGCGTGCTAAACTTCAAGCTAGTAGGTCGTCCGTTGTGAGTTGTCCGTAATTCCCGGCCCCAGAAGAACGCGGCCACCATCAATTGTGACTACTGTCTACTGTTTACTGTCTACTGTTTACTGTCTACTGTTTGCTATCGTCATGACTGGAAACGAACTTCGCGAAACTTTTCTGCGCTACTTCGAGCAGCGCGGGCACACGCGCGTGCGCTCGTCGCCCTTGTTGCCGGCTAATGATCCGACGTTGCTCTTCACCAACGCCGGCATGAACCAGTTTAAGGACGTGTTCCTCGGCGTGGAGAAGCGCGAATACGTGCGCGCCTGCTCCGCGCAAAAATGCGTGCGCGCAGGCGGCAAGCACAACGATCTCGACGAGGTCGGGAAGACCGCGCGGCATCAAACGTTTTTCGAGATGCTCGGCAATTTTTCGTTTGGCGATTATTTCAAACGCGAAGCGATCCGGTATGCGTGGGATTTCCTCACCGGGCCGCGCGAAGAAGGCAAGCTGGGTCTTGACCCTGAGCGGCTCTGGTTCACGGTTTTCGGCGGCGACGACGAGGTGCCCGCTGACGAAGAAGCTGCGGCGTTATGGATCGAGGTGGGGGCCCGGCCTGAACGCGTGCTGCGTTTTGGCCGCGACGACAACTTCTGGCAGATGGCGGAGACTGGTCCATGCGGTCCGAATTCGGAAATCAACTACTACCTCGGCGAGCATCCGGAGGATCCGGAATTCAATCGCGCCGATCTGGTTAACGGTCCCGGCGATACCACGATGGAGATCTGGAATCTGGTCTTCATGCAATACAACCGGATCGAAGTCGAAAGGGGCAGTAGCCCGACCGTAAGGGAGGGCTCAGTTCGTTACAAACTCGAGCCGCTGCCGAAGCCTTCAGTTGATACCGGCCTGGGGCTGGAGCGCACCGCGGTAATCCTGCAAGGAAAGTTTTCAAATTACGACACGGATCTGATTCGCCCGATCGTTGATTTCACTGCGCAGCTCGCGGGACGCGATTACGAACCGGAAACGCAGGAAGGTTTTGCGATGCGCGTCATCGCCGACCATGCACGCGCGACCGCTTTCCTGATAGCCGACGGCATTCTGCCCGGCAACGAAGGTCGCAACTACGTCTTGCGCAAAATCATGCGGCGCGCGATTTATCAGGGCCGCCACACGCTCAGCTTCCAGGAAGCGTTTTTTCATAAGGTGACGAACTTCGTCGTCGATCTGATGCACGAGCCTTATCCTGAGCTTGAGACGCAACGAGAATTCATCGAGAAGATGGTGAAGCTGGAAGAGGAACGGTTTGGCGCGACCCTCACGGTTGGCTTGAACAAACTCGATGAACTTTGTGCGAACGCAGGCAAGAATCAATTTCCGGAATGGAAAGAGGTCGCTAAGCTTTACGACACATTCGGCACACCACGCGATCTGATACGGGTGGTCTTTGCGGAGCGCGGATTAATTACCTTTGACGAAGAAACTTTCAATAAGAGATTCGATTTGGCGTTACAGGAACTTCAGCAATCCGGGGCTGGTGGGAAACCTGAAGGAAAGGCTAAAGGGAATCCTAAGTACGCATGGAGCATAAAAGAGGGGCTGTTCAAAGGATATGAGACGACGCGAGTTGAAGATGCGAAGGTGTTGTATCTAGTCAAGAATAATAATCAAGTCCAGAGTTTGGACGAAGGAGAAGAAGGAGAGGTCATACTTGACCAGACTCCGTTCTATGCTGAGGGCGGTGGACAGGTTGGGGATGTTGGCAGATTCATTCGTCCGCTCGCTAACGCTGATGGCAGGAACTTGGCGGCGTCCGTTGTGGATACTTACTCACCGGTACAGGGACTAAATATTCACAAGGTCAAGATAGAAAAGGGCGCGCTGAAGGTTGGTGACACCGTCACGGCTGAAGTTGACGTTGAGAAGCGCGATGCCACGCGGCGCAATCACACGGCAACACACCTGATGCATGCGGCGCTGCGTGAAGTTTTGGGCAGCCATGTCAAACAGGCCGGCTCCGTGGTGGCGCCGAATTATCTGCGGTTTGACTTCACGCACTACCAGCCATTGACGCCCCCCGAGATCGAAGAGATCGAGCGGCTGGTCAACTATCACATCCTGCGCAACGAGCCGGTGCAAACGGATGAGATGGCGGTTGAGGACGCGATGCGTTCGGGCGCGATGGCGCTGTTTGGTGAAAAGTATGGCGAGAAAGTTCGTGTGCTATCGATCAAGGGCACAGGCGGCGGTGAAGACATTTTTTCCAGGGAGCTTTGCGGCGGCACGCACGTGCGCGCCACCGGCGACATCGGCCTCTTCAAGATTACCAGCGACGAGTCGATCGCTTCAGGCGTAAGAAGAATTCGCGCCATCACCGGCTTCGATGCTTACGAGCGCTTTCGCGAGGACGAGCTGTTAATCGAGCAGGCAGCGAGTGGCTTGAAAACTTCGCGCGCGGAGTTGCCGGCGGTAATTGGTAAGTTGCAGGACGAACTCAAAAAAGCGCGTCGCGAAGCTGACGAGCTGCGCATGAAGATCGCCACCGGCGCGATTGGCGGTTCGTCTGCAAACGGCGGCGACAATGATGGCGCGCGCGAAGTGGCCGGCGTGCGGGTGTTGGCGCGTGAAGCCAGCGGGCTCGACTCTGCCGGCATGCGACAGCTTTCCGACACGTTGCTCGCTCGGATCAAGTCGGGCGTGGTTGTGCTCGGACGCAGCAGCGATGGCAAGGTCTCGCTGATCGTTCGCACGTCTGAAGATCTGACGAGCAGAGTGCCTGCCGGCAAAGTTATCAAGGAGTTGGCGCCGATTGTCGGCGGCCGCGGCGGCGGGAAAGCCGACATGGCCGAAGGCGGCGGCGCGCAACCGGAAAAACTCGCTGAAGCGCTCGAGGCAAGCTACGCGATTGTAGAAAGACTCCTGAGTTAGACGGACAAGACTTAGCAAAAGCGCGAGCGCTCGTTTGGGCCGAGGCCGCGCCTGCGCTTTTGAGCCCGCTCATACTGGGACCGCGGGCGTCTCGCCCGCCTCAACCAGCGCGTTCACTCACGCCGAGGTTGAGTCTGGCGGCTTTGACGATGTGGCATTCAACGAAAGCGGGCGAGACGCCCGCGGTCCCAGTATGAGCGGGTGGCTTGTCTCGCGACAAGCCTTCCCCCGCAGAACTTCAAATCGTCTTAACGCAGAGCTTCAGCTGTCGTTACATCGCCTTCTGCTTATCCGTTAAGACGATACCCATTTTTTCCAGCGTCACTTTGTTCAGCGTCCCGGTAACCTTGAGACCCTCGGCCGCCTGATACTTCTTCAGGCCGGCGCGTGTATCGTCATCGAGTTTCCCGGTTTGCTCGCCCGCATAGAAGCCGCGGTCCTTGAGAATCTTTTGCGCTTGCTTGATCTGATCCTTGTTGGCTCTAAAGATTGGTTTCCGCTTTGGCTTCGCGGCAGCGTTTGAATTGTTGGTGGTCGTCGAGTTGTTTGCGTTTTGAGCTAGCGCCACTGAAGCGACGAACAGCAGCGACAAGACTATCGATAGTGTTTTTTTCATTGGTTCCTTCTTTTCAAGAGAGACGCAAATGCGCGCGGCATTAACTGAATTGATGGGAAAGCGCGCGTATCATACAGCCTCGCATTAATAATTCAATCGCTGGTCGCACAACCCCCGATCCGGATAATTGCAAGCGATCTTGCAAGGCTACTTAGCCGCGGAATTAAACGCTGGCAAGAGTCCGATAAACTTTAGTTTGTCGTAGCGCAACGACAAGCTGAAGCTCATCGGACATCAAAACGCCGACTGTTTGCGAGGACGTTTACCGTCGTGGGCAACACCCTAGCTGGCCGTCGGGCTACTGCCATTCAGTCAGAAACACCAGCATTTACGCCCAAAAAATCGCAGTGTTGGCAATCGTTTAACTGCCGTGCTATTATCGTGGGCGGTCTCGTGCAGTAGAGCAAGAGAGACCGCACCCGTAATCACTTCACGTCTTAGTTATATCTTCGGCACACAGGTTCCAGCCCCGCAGTTCAAATTAATCGAAACTCCTCAGAATAGAATCGCATGAAAAAATTTTCCCTGGCTGTTGCTCTTCTTGTCATCTGCTGCGGATCAGTTTTCGCGCAAAGTGCAGCGACTGAGTCGAATGCTTCCAGCGCATCCGGTTATCGTGTGGACAACTTTGATCTCGGCAATGGTGTACGCATCGAGTTGCCGCCTGCAGTGCCCGCCAGGAAACTCCGCCGAGGACGTTTGCTGAGAGCGACGAATCTGAATTACTCATCAACGAGCGCGCCCTTAACTCAACCCACCAGCATGAACTGGTCAGGCACGTTGAGCGGCTTCACCACCGGCGACGCGACTGTCGACAGTTACATACTCGACTCCGGCCGGCGCAACTCGGTCGATCCATTGCTGCTCTACGCCATCATGCATCAGGAATCGACATTCAAGCCGCGCGCCATGTCAAACAAGGGCGCGCGCGGTCTTATGCAATTGATGCCCGGCACCGCCCAGCGGTTTGGAGTCACCAGCATTTGGGATCCGAAACAGAACATTGAAGGCGGCACACGCTACATGCGTTTCCTGCTCGACTTGTTTGATGGAGATGTCAGACTTGCATTGGCCGGCTACAACGCGGGCGAGGGTGCGGTGACGAAGTACGGCTACAACATTCCGCCTTACAGCGAGACGCAGGAATATGTACGCAGAATAAGCCGGCGCTACGACTTGATTCGCGACCCTCTGGCCTACCGCAATGCCAACAGCTTGACGCGCGAACAACTCGCCGCCAATCAACGCAAAGAATCGGCGCCGCTGACAATTTATGAACGCAGCGTGTTTGCAGTAAGATTGCCTGATGGTCGTTTGCAACTAGTCACGCAGTAATTTGATCTACCTAGGTTGGAACGAAACAAGCGAGGCGGAATATTTCGCCTCGCTTTTAGTTTTCGATCACTGGTTTGAAGGTAGGGGTGGACCTGTGTGTCCGCGCCAGGGCGCACCCAGGTGCGCCCCTACATCAGCTGACGGGTTGGGTGATCAGCGCCGGCAGCGGGGTGACAACTCGAGCCGCCGGCACACAAAGCACCGGGCACGGTGCATTTCTCACCACGCGTTCGATCTCTGATCCGAGCACTGGCGTGCCGCCAAAAAGCGAGGCATGAACGTTTGTGCCAATAACGATCAGGTCCGCGTCCTTCTCCGCGGCCAGGCGAACGATTTCTGCATAGGGCCGGCCCTCGGCAATGTGTGCGATCGCGCGGGCATCATCGCCCCCACTTAGATGGGCCATACGCTCTTGAACGTAATTGCGTAGGCGAGACAGCGCTTGCCGACCGCCTTCAGGAAACATTACCGAGATTTGCTCCAGGTAGTCTCCGATTACATAGACTGCGTGAAGCTCTGCCCCGGTTTGATTCGCGAGCTGCGTCGCCACTTGCGTCGCCGCCGTCGAAGAAGGTTGGAAGTTTGTAGACAGAAGCACTCGATTCAAGCGCACTTCGCTGCGGTCACCTTTGTGTTCCACGAAATCATGCTGCGGTGGACGAATTGTCAGCACGGGGCAAGGCGCCTCGGCGATGATCTCCTCCGCGGTTGAACCCCAAAGCGCGCGCGACAGTCCCTTGCGGCCGTGAGTCACGACCGTTACCAAGTCGATGTCGTAGTCGCGCACGGCCTTCGCGATCTCCGGCGCGGGCTCACCTTCAACAATCACCGGTTCGACTTCGAGGCCATTGAACAACGGGTCAGCCAACAGATTCAGGACCTCGGCCCTTACTTGCAGCAACCATTTGTTGTCCTGCTCTTCGAAAATGCGCTCCGGCAGCGTTAGCAGGTTGGCGGGAACCTTCGCGCTCTGCACGCTGAAGAGAACAACGCGGCCGCGCCCGTTGCGGGCGAAAGCCGCCGCATACTTCAACGCCGCGCGGGCGTGGGGCGTGAAATCAGTCGGGAAGAGAATGTTTCTAAACGGATACATGGCCAAATTTGAATTGTGAATTTCGGATTTGGGAAAGAGTCTAACAAGAAAAAAGTTGACGGGAAAGACAGTGGCCTGAGATCTGAGATTTGAGATCTCAGATCTCAGATCCCGAATCCCTTTCCCCCTTGGCCTCCCGATGGTTTTTCCTCTGGATTTTCCGCGGCATTCCATGCCAAACTCCGCACGCATTCCTTCAGCCCGGGGCAACAGCAAGCGCAAGTTCTCTCAACCCAGTTTCGGAGGCGACATCTTGCTCAGAGGAATCTTTCGCACCAAGAACCTGAATGACATTCTGGCGGCAGCACAGGAAGAAGGTCACAAACTAAGACGGACGCTGGGGCCGATCAACATCACGCTGCTGGGCATCGGCGCCATTATCGGCGCGGGAATCTTTGCCACCGTGGGTACGGCCGCAGCGGGCGACACGGCGCGCCCCGGAGCTGGTCCCTCGCTGATGCTTTCGTTTGTAATCACGGCAATCGTCTGCGCCTTTACCGCGCTCTGCTATGCCGAGATGGCCTCGATGGTCCCAATCTCCGGTTCGGCCTACACTTACTCTTACGCGACTTTGGGAGAACTGGTCGCCTGGATTATCGGCTGGGATTTAATCCTCGAATACGCCATCGGCAACGTGGCGGTGGCGATTAGCTGGGCCAACTATTTCCGCTCGTTCATGCATGACGCTTTTGGCGTCGATATTCCACAGTGGCTTTCAACTGACTTTCGCACTGCAAGAAAAATTCCCGGACTAATCGAGAGCGCGCCACACGTCTTTGGCTTTCCCATCGTATTCAACCTGCTGGCGCTTGGGATCGTCGCTTTGATCACCGTCGTGCTGGTCTGGGGTATCAAGGAGTCGGCAGAATTTAATGCCGTCATGGTGGGCATCAAAATTATCGTGCTGCTGTTCTTCATCGGCATCGCGTTTTATTTTGTGTCACCTTCGCAAATGGAGGCGAACTGGCATCCTTTTCAACCTAACGGATGGTCAGGCACATTGGCGGGCGCAGCGGTCGTCTTTTTTGCTTACATCGGGTTCGACGCAGTCTCAACGGTAGCGGAAGAAACAAAGAATCCGGCCAGAGATCTGCCTATCGGCATAATCGCATCACTGGTTATCTGCACAATTTTTTACGTGGTGGTGGCCGCGGTGTTTACCGGACTGATTCCCTATCAGGAACTGGTGCGCCGCTTGTCCACCGAGCAAGCCGAGCCGCTGACCATGGCTCTGAACCACGTTGCGCCGAACGCGAGATGGGCCAGTGCCGTTGTCTCCTTCGGTTCGGTGGTTGCGCATACGGCGGTCCTGCTCGTATTTCAACTCGGCCAACCGCGCATCTTCTTTTCCATGGCCCGCGACGGATTGATGCCGCCGGTTTTTGCAAAGGTCCATCCCAAGTTCAAGACGCCACACGTTACGACGATTCTAACCGGCGTTGTCGTCGGTCTCTTTGCGGCGGTGATGAGCATTGATGAGATGGTCGATCTGACCAACATCGGGACGCTCTTCGCATTTGTCCTCGTCTGCGTCGGCATCATTATCCTGCGTTACAAGGACCCGGACCGGCACCGGCCGTTTAGAGTTCCCCTTGGTCCCTGGTTGTTACCGTCGCTCGGTGCGATTTCGTGTTTGTTCCTGATGTATTACCTGCCGCCTACCTCCTGGTGGCGCTTCGTCGCCTGGTTAATGTTGGGACTTGCGGTTTACCTCTCTTACGGCTACGCGCGAAGTGAACTGGGAGCGAAGTTTGGCCGCGTGCGATCGACGCCCGGTTGGCTCTCGCTCATGGCACTGGGATCGTTTCTGATTGCCATAGGGTTGCTGACAATTCCGCATGGTTCCAACTTCAGCGAACTCTACGAAAAGATGATGAGCGGCATGGCGGAAGGCAAGCGTACGATCATTTCATTTACTTGCATCGCAACTGGATTGATTGCCGGCATCATTGGATTAATGGTTGGCGCTACGCGGGGAGAAACAGGCAAGCCACAAAACTAATAATAGCCTTGCTCGGTCTTGAGTCGTGTTGGTGTAGGAATCTTTGTCGGCTTCGCGTAAAATTGAGTCATGGCAACAGAGTTAAAGCAACTATTTCGCGAGGCGCTTGAACTTCCAGACAACGATCGCGCGACGCTCGCTGGTCTGCTAATTGAGAGCCTTGAAGGTCCCGAAGATTCCGACGTTGATCGGGCGTGGGCCGCCGAAACTGAACGACGGTGGAAAGAGATCGAATCCGGTTCAGTTAAGACCATCCCCTGGGAGGAAGTCAAAGCCAAGCTTTTATGATAAGGAGAATTCGATGAGCACCGTAAATGTTAAAGAAGAGGCCAAGCGACTAATTGAAAAGCTCCCAGAAAATGTGACATGGGATGATTTGATGCATGAAATCTACGTGCGTCAGTCAATTGAAGCGGGCCTGGCTGATAGTGAGGCCGGCAGAGTCATTGACGTGACTGAAGTCAGAGCTAAATTCGGATTAGAGTCGTGAGGGTTCTATGGACGAAGTTTGCCGAAGCGCAACTTGATGCTATCCACGATTATGTGGCGCAGACCTCACCAGAATACGCGCGCCGGATTGTCGACAAATTAACAAGACGCTCGATTCAAATTGCTTCTTTTCCTTTCTCTGGACGCATGGTTCCAGAATATGAACTCAATGAAGTCCGTGAACTAATCGAAGGTCCATACCGAGTGATCTACTTAGTAAAAGCCGAGAAACATGAAATTGAGGTATTGGCTGTAATTCACAGTGCTCGTGAAAGATTGAAGCCTTTGAACTAGTCCACGACATAATCATGAACGCCCTTCCGATTATCATCGGCTCGCTCTGCGTAATGGCGATCGCCTATCGCTACTATTCTGCCTTCATCGCAGCCAAAGTACTCACCCTGGACGACTCCCGCCCGGTCCCGTCGCAAACGATGTATGACGGGCACAACTATTACCCGACAAATAAGTGGGTGCTCTTCGGTCATCACTTCGCGGCCATCTCCGGCGCGGGTCCGCTGATCGGTCCGGTGCTGGCGGCGCAGTTTGGTTTTCTGCCGGGACTGTTATGGCTGGTGATTGGTGTTTGCCTCGGCGGCGCCGTGCACGATTTCATGATCCTGGCCGGCAGCATTCGCCGCAAAGGAAAATCGCTGGCGGAAATGGCGCGCACCGAAATCAGTCCGCTCTCAGGTTTTGTAGCCGGCGTGGCAATTCTTTTCATCGTGGTCATCGCGCTCGCGGGCCTGGGGCTGGTGGTCGTGAACGCGCTCGCGGAATCGCCCTGGGGCACGTTCACAGTTGGCTTCACAATTCCACTCGCGCTCTTCATGGGTCTTTACATGTATCGCTTCCGCAAAGGCAAAATTGTTGAGGCGAGTGTGATCGGAGTCGTGGGGTTGCTGGCTGCGGTTTATCTCGGCGGACGAATTGCTGATTCACCATGGGCCCAGACGTTCACGTTTTCGCGAAACACGGTCGTCATACTCATGGCTGCTTACGGCTTCATCGCATCAGTGCTGCCGGTTTGGATGCTGCTCTGCCCGCGCGATTATCTATCGTCGTATTTGAAGATTGGAACGATCGCTTTTCTGATCATCGGTGTGATTCTGGTGCATCCGAATCTGAACATGCCGGCGCTTACGCCCTTCACCGCGGGTGGTGGGCCAGTGATTCCCGGCAAGCTTTATCCGTTTGTGTTCATAACGATCGCGTGCGGGGCGATTTCCGGCTTTCACGCGCTGATTTCTTCAGGCACCACGCCGAAGATGATTGCCAAAGAGAGTGACGCGCGCATGATCGGCTACGGCTCGATGTTGATGGAAGGCGTGGTCGGCGTGGTGGCGCTCATTGCCGCGACCTCTCTTTTTCCCGGCGACTACTTTGCCATCAACACTGCGCAAAAGACTGACACCCAAAAAGCTGCTTACGTGCGCATGGTTGATGAACACACCGCGCAAGGTTTCAACCTGCAACCGCAGGAAATCGATAGACTCGAACAAGAATCAGGCGAGCGGAACCTGCGCGGGCGAACTGGAGGAGCCGTCACGTTAGCGCTCGGCATTGCCAAAATCTTTGACGGCATTCCCGGCCTGCGCGGCCTCATGAAATACTGGTATCACTTCGCGATCATGTTTGAAGCATTGTTCATTCTCACTACGATCGACACCGGCACGCGCGTGGCGCGCTTCCTTGTTGGCGAGTTTGGCGGGCGCTTCCACCGCAAACTCGAGGAGCCAAACTGGCTGCCGGGTTCAGTTGTTACCTCAGCGCTTGTCGTGGCGGCGTGGGCGGCGTTTATCTGGTCGGGATCGATCTCCACGATCTGGCCCATGTTTGGCATTGCCAACCAACTGCTCGCGGCCGTGGCGCTCTGCGTTGCCACCACCATCATCATCAACTCCGGCCGCGCGAAATATGCCTGGGTAACACTGCTGCCACTGAGCTTTGTCGCCACCACCACACTGGTGGCCGGTTGGGAATCGATCACCGACATCTTCTGGCCGCTCTCACAAAAACCTGAAACCGCGATGCTGGGTTACATCAACACTTTTCTCACCGCCACGATCATGGTTGCTGCTGTAATTATTCTTGCCGATTCGATTCGCCGCTGGTTTGGACTGGGCAAGCGACCGGAAAGCATCGTGACGCTCGCTGAAGCTGAATTACCGTTGTGAGTCTCACCTGGGGTTTCGTCGAAAGACTACCTGTTCCCCTCACCCTTTGAAAGAGCCCTCAAACAACGACTTTGGTAGTGGGATAAGTCTTTGTCGCTGGGTCTGATACAAAGGCTCTTGCTTTTTTGCTACCATGCGGAGCGTGCTCCTCAAAACCAGCGTCAATAGAGTGGAAGTTGAGATCGACCTTCCGGGCGTATCCGAGGAAGCCTATCAAGCGACCGCAGCCGTCTTAGATAAGCACCTCGCCAGTCCAACCACCAAGAACCGAGACGCAATCAGCGAGGGGTTTCTATACGCTCTTATCCAATGTCCAACTGCAAATGCCAGCGACCTGTGGCATCATGTTGTCTATCGTCAGTACTGTGCCATTCTGCCGCGATACCGCCCGCAAGATCCGAAACAGAGCTGGGTCCGAGCAGGCGGCGATGCCTTGGAAATGACTTTGGAGCAATGGTATTCACCGATCCTGGCTCCTCACGGGATAAAAATTAAGATGCTGATTGGAGCAGCCGAAAGAAAGATGGCTCTGGCTGAAATGGGAATCCAGGCAACGGTAGGTGCCGCAAAGCTAGACATGACACTTCATCTGGACAACAAAAGGAATAGAGTGATTTTTGGCGGAGTACATGTAAAGGCAAGCTTAGCCGAGAGAGTGTCTGATGATATTCCAGCAAGTCGAGCAATGATGGCAGCGGGGTATTATTCTCCACTCTGGACCTTGGACGTGAAGTCGTTCCCGCCACCGACCGGCGATCTCATCAATCGAGGGGAATTCGGTAGCCTTGCGATTCCGTCTGAGAAGCGAAGATACATCGAAGAACATGGCGAATTTGATGCGTGCTATACAGCAAACAGCCGGTCTATACCTAGTCTCGCAGCAACGCCTTCAGGTAAGCGAATCTACGTCATCCGTTTAAGTGATCAGCCGGATCAATTTGCGCAAGACGTGATAGCGAGGGCTGCTATCGTAAGGCAACGCCTATTATAGTGGCAGCGTGGGCTCATAATCATTCTCTATATAGCTGTTCGCCAACTTACAGTTCTGAGGATCGATGTCAAACCCAAGATATTGGTGCCCAAGCATTCTTGCCGCTCTGCCAGTCGTCCCGCTTCCCATAAACGGATCGAAGATTATTCCTTGGCCCTTCACATCTGCGGCTTGAATGCACTGCTTAGGTAGGTCTAAGGGAAACGTCGAGCAGTGCCGTGTGAGATTAGGAGTCTGCAAAAGTTTCCATACTGAGCCAACAGGAGGTTTTACTCGGAAGGAATGTCGTTCATCTTTTGCGAATATGTAGATTCCTTCGTGACGCCGGTGCGGTCGTCGGCAAATCCCTTCTGGTAATGGACGAGACTTCTCCCAAATCACTTCCCCTCGAAACAAAAATCCGAGATCGGTGAGAGCAAACACGATCCTATATGGAATCGCCAAGAGATTTCCGTAGCGTAGCCAGCCCACATCCTTTTGCACGAATGCTCGGCGACGGCCTCGGTTCTTTGTATAAGCTGAGTTGCTCGGATCAAGTCCATTCCCCTCTTTCCCTAAAGAACTGTAACCATAGTCATCCTCACGCCAGTTAATAGGCGTGTTGTAAGAATCTCCGATGTTCAACCATAAAGTACCTGATGGTTTCAGACAACGCATCGTCTCCGCCAAGACGGCGGTAAGGTTCTTAATGTAATCGCGCGGATCAGGTTCGGAGCCGAGCCCATCCGATCCGCGCTGGCCCCAATACGGAGGTGACGTTATCGCCACATCGAGACTGTCAGAGGAAATGCCTTGGAGACCAATTAGTGCGTCAGTATTGTGCACCATGTTAAGTGCCCAATGACCAAAACTAAGTTCGACCGCCTGTTGCATTTTTAGGATCATAAATGATGGTCTTCAATCTTCGCAATCTGGCTTCGCTCCTGCGGTGAGCAAAGTCTCAACTCCCACATTCAGCACTCGCTAGATTAATTCAGCTTATAATTCGAACGGACTGAGAGTACAAGGGAAACCAAGCTGCGTGAGATACGGATGCGATGTAAGAAATTTTGTATCAGGAACAAGCCATGTGCCTTAAACCACGGTCCTTCGACGAATCAGCAACGCAGCAGACTGCCCATACTACCGAACTTGTTCCCCGTTGGACAGCCCGCCTGAAAATCGGCAATAATACGCGGTTCTTAAGAGACTATCCGTCGACACCGTGCACGCTCTGGAAGCAGTTCAGGTGTCGAATTGTGGATATGGGCAGCTCGGCGGGCATCAATCTCGCCGCTATTTAAACGACCGAAAGGAATCACACAATCGTGGAACTATCGCTGATCTCAATCATCAGCCTGCTAACAGTTTGCTTGGCAGCATTGCTTATCAAAAAGAAAACTAACAACGACAACATGTCTACTAAACGTTGGTCTCTCAGTTCGCGCGTCTCCCGTATCCGTCGCCATGCGCTCACCTTTGCTGCCGCGCTGGCGGGCCTAGCATTTTCTGCTTCGCCGGTGTTTGCCCAATCGGAGGGCGGCGAAGCGAATCTGCGATTGCCTGATCTTTCTGACGTGACTTTCTTCGGCGGCATCGATGGCCACAGATTATTGATGGGCGGGCTGGTCGTGTGCCTGCTCGGGCTCGGCTTCGGGCTCGCCATGTACATGAACTTGAAAAAGCTGCCGGTGCATCGCGCCATGCGCGAAATCTCGGAGCTGATTTATGAGACCTGCAAGACCTACCTGATCACGCAAGGCAAGTTCATTCTCATCCTCGAAATCTTTATCGGCATCATCATCATTCTATATTTCGGCGTGTTGTCGGGAATGGAGCCGATGCGCGTCACGATCATTCTCGCGTTCAGTCTTATTGGTATCGGCGGCAGTTACGGCGTCGCCTGGTTTGGCATTCGCGTGAACACGTTTGCCAACTCGCGCACCGCCTTTGCCAGTCTTGAAGGCCGGCCGTTTCCCTTGTACGCCATTCCACTTAAAGCCGGCATGAGCATCGGCATGATGCTTATAAGCGTCGAGCTTTTGATCATGCTGTGCATCCTGCTTTTCATTCCCGGCGATTATGCCGGTCCTTGCTTCATCGGCTTCGCTATCGGCGAATCGCTCGGCGCGGCCGCGCTGCGCATCGCCGGCGGTATCTTCACGAAGATTGCCGACATTGGCTCTGACCTGATGAAGATCGTCTTCAAGATCAAGGAAGACGACGCGCGCAACCCGGGCGTGATCGCGGACTGCACCGGCGACAACGCTGGCGACTCGGTTGGACCCAGCGCCGACGGTTTCGAAACCTATGGCGTCACGGGCGTGGCATTGATCACTTTCATTCTCCTGGCCGTGCCCGATTCGCGGGTCAAGGTGCAGTTGCTGGTTTGGATATTCGTCATGCGCATCATGATGATTATCGCCAGTGCTATTTCTTACTTCGTCAACGACGCGATCGCCAAAGCGCGCTATTCCAAGGCGGACACGATGAACTTCGAGGCGCCGCTGACCTCGCTGGTCTGGATCACTTCGATCGTTTCAGTCGTTATCACGTTCATTGTTTCCTACTTCACGATTCCCACGCTCGGCGGGGACGCAACCCAGTGGTACAAACTCGCCACGATCATTTCCTGCGGCACGCTGGCCGGCGCGATCATTCCCGAACTGGTCAAGGTATTTACGTCAACTGAATCGCTACACGTCAGCGAAGTAGTCACCTCTTCTCGCGAAGGCGGCGCCTCGCTGAACATTCTTTCGGGTTTGGTCGCGGGAAATTTTTCAGCCTACTGGCTCGGCATCAGCATCGTCGGACTGATGTCGATCGGTTACTTCTTCAGCACGATGGGACTCGACTCGTTGATGATCTCGACGTCGCTGGTGCAGGTGGCGCCGGTCTTTGCCTTCGGGCTGGTGGCCTTTGGATTTCTCGGGATGGGACCAGTCACCATCGCCGTCGATTCTTACGGCCCGGTGACTGACAACGCGCAATCCGTTTACGAGTTGTCGTTAATCGAGCAGGTGCCGGACGTCGAGGCTGAGATTCAGAGAGACTTTAATATGACCACGAACTTCGCGCGCGCGAAGCACTTGCTGGAAGAGAACGACGGCGCCGGCAATACGTTCAAGGCCACCGCCAAGCCCGTGCTGATCGGCACCGCCGTGGTGGGCGCCACGACCATGATCTTTTCGATCATCATGGTGCTGACCGATCAACTTCGAGACTCAGTGGCGCTTAACAGTTTGTCATTGCTGCATGCGCCGTTTGTTTTGGGACTAATCACCGGCGGCGCGGTGATCTATTGGTTTACCGGCGCTTCGATCCAGGCGGTCACGACGGGCGCCTATCGCGCGGTCGAGTTCATCAAGGCCAACATCCGGCTCGAAGGTGTCGAGAAAGCGTCGGTGGAAGACAGCAAGAAGGTGGTGCACATCTGCACGCAGTATGCGCAGAAGGGCATGTTCAATATCTTCCTGACGGTGTTCTTTTCCACGCTCGCTTTCGCCTTCGTTGAGCCGTTCTTCTTCATCGGCTACCTGATCTCAATCGCGGTGTTTGGTCTGTATCAGGCGATTTTCATGGCCAACGCCGGCGGCGCCTGGGACAATGCGAAGAAGGTGGTTGAAGTCGATTTGAAAATGAAAGGCACGCCGCTGCACGATGCTACTGTTGTCGGCGACACGGTGGGCGATCCATTCAAGGACACTTCATCGGTGGCCTTGAATCCGGTGATCAAGTTTACGACGCTGTTCGGTTTGCTGGCTGTTGAGCTGGCGGTAAGCTTAACTCATCGCAACAACGGCGACACGACGTTGACTCGAATACTGGCGCTCGCGTTCTTCCTGGTTTCAGTTTTCTTTGTCTGGCGCTCGTTCCACGGCATGCGCATTGGCACACTCGCGGCCCAGCCAACCGGCGTTGTGGCGGAAGAAGACTTGAAAGTCTAAACCTGAAACTCTAAACTCGGACCATGAATTCCAACGCCAATACTTATCCGCAGTCTTACGCGCCGCCCGATACGCTGCTAAGCGCGGCGCTGGCGCCGCTTGACTGGACGCGATCTATTTCGCTGATGGTGGCGTTTAGTTTGCTGACCGCGCTCGCGGCCCAGATCGTTATTCCTGTTGGCCCAATACCGATTACCGGCCAGACGTTCGCCGTCTTGCTAACCGGCGCGTTGCTGGGTTCACGTCTCGGCGCGATGGCGATGATCGTTTACTTGCTTGAAGGGGCGAGTGGACTGCCTTTCTTTTACGGCGGTCACGGCGGACTGGCCCATCTCTTTGGGCCAACCGGCGGCTATCTCGTCGCTTTTCCCGCGGCCGCATTCATCACCGGCGCCTTTGCGGAAAACGGTTGGGACAAGCGCTTCGCGACCGCGATCGTGGCCATGGCGGTCGGCTCAGCTTTGATTCTATTAGCCGGCTGGGCCTGGTTTGCGACAGTAACGCACACGCCACTGCTCGCGGCATTTAAATTAAGTGTGGCGCCGCATGTCGTCGGCGACGTCGTGAAGATTCTGCTCGCCGCAGCCGCGCTTCCTGCAGGTTGGTCGCTTCTGAAACGCAAGGCTTCAAGCAAACGTAATGCTTCCGGTTGATGCCTGTTGACGCGTTGAGGGCGTTTGATGTGCTGAAGGTCTATGACCGTCTATGACCTTCCGGCTCAATAGTAATTGTCTTTGGGCGGTGCCCATTGTAGTGCGCAAGACTCTCAACCTGCGCGAAGAGGATGCGATGAAACTCACTTCATTAACACTGCTGCTGTTGCTGTTCACTTTATCGCTCTCAACAGCACCAACCTTTGCCCAATCGAGTGGCTTCCATGTCACCCAGATCGAACCCTACGACAAGGCTGTCCCCGGACAGATTATGGAGTTATTGGTCGAAGGTCTCGAGGGTGGCGCATCGCCGCTGATACTTCCGGTCGAAGATTTCAAACTGACTGTTTTGCAGGATGGAGTCTCGCAAAAAGCGAAGATACGCACGGTGACCGCAATCTTGAGATCTGATCCACGTCCCGCGGATGACGCAAGGGCCCAGGCTATTCCCGGTGGACTAAAGATGCGGTCCTTTCAAAGCGTCAACTTTGTCGTGCCTCGGGGTCTGCATCCGGGTGAAGCAGAACTCACGCTTTTTTATCGTGGTCAACGTGCCAATGCGATCGGTCTAACGATCGTTGAGAAACCACTCCCTCCGCGAGTCGGTTCTGTGCCCGTCATGACCATCAGCACGAGCACACTTCCGCCACCGACTGTTGCCAGTATTCAAGCTAACGACCTGGGTTGGCGATTGGAACGGGGAACAACAGCTCGCCTTACTGTTACTCCGCTCACTGATCCTGACGATCCGAATTCCGCTGTGGTGGTCCGTTTCAAGCAGGGCGAGGTTTATTACGACGCACAAACGCGCGTAACAAATCAGCCGTTCCGCGTTGAAAACCGCAATCGCGGCGTTGGGTTCTTTCCGGCGCGGGACTTCTTAGAAGTAGATGTGCCGGCTGCCTTGACGATGGGTCCAGTGGAAGTTGAAGTTCGCTTGCGCGCAAACGGACAGGTCAGTGAAGCAACTAAGCTCAATGCTACGATCACTGACTCGGCGCGGTCGGCAGAAGCGCCCACAGAAAACGCCCCTCGCCTGCTGATGGTCGCTCCAACTCGCGTCGGAGCGGGACAATCCATGATTCTTTCGCTGGATTATCGACGCACACTTGATCCAGATCCGGCAAAGACTGTTATCGTGATCGAACAAGTCACCGCGCGCTACATCGTCCCGGTTGAGAAAAGCTCTCTCAAATTTGGGCCACGCGAGACTGATGCCCCGGTGTTGTTCTTTGTTAGAACTACGAAGGAGATTATCGGCAAGGCCCAGATTCGCATTTTCAATCAACTGCGAGGCCAGCAAACTGGCCTGAGTGAGCCGGTTGCAATTGAAATTCTCGATGAGCCGTTGCCGCCGGACCTGCTCGGCGTAAGTGAATCGACCGCGGCTGACCTTGCGCCTTTGCGTCAAAGGTATGAGATTCAGACTCGCGACGGGGGAGCGTTTCCTGAGTTTGATCCGCAGCGCAAGTACGTCACCATCCGCGTTAAGGGAATCGATTACAACCCAAACTTCGTTCGGATAACCTTTGAGCAGGCGGGGCGTAGCTTCATGCTAAGACCGGTGGATTTCTCGTCATATTTGGACGATACACTTATCGTTGTTCAGCCAAAGCAACTAAAGGCCGGCCCGGTGAAGATCACTATTGAAAATCGGGGAGCCGATTCGTTTAGCGTTCCCGTCAGCAAGACATTCGAAATATGTTGCATACACTGACGGTGCGTTCGCGCGCGCGTGAAGAGTTAGTGGAGTTTACGCAGGCGGTGCAGGAAAAACTGACAGCCTCCGGAGAACGGGAAGGCGTGGTCGTGTTATATGTACAACACACGACGGCCGGACTGACAGTAAATGAAAATGCTGACCCGGACGTGCCGCGAGATATGCTTCACCTCTTCCGCACACTGATCCCGCAACACGGCATGGGCTTCCGGCACGGCGAAGAGAATTCCGACGCCCACATCAAAGCGTCGCTGGTTGGTTCTTCCGTAACCATTCCGTTCGCGAAAGGTAAACTGCTGCTCGGACGCTGGCAGGGGATTTTTCTTTGCGAGTTTGACGGTGGACGCGAGCGGCAAGTAATCATGATGGTCCGCTGACACTACCTTCCTTTACGCCTCCTTGAAAAACCAGCGGGCAGTAGCTACTCTCGCGCGCATGTCCAAACACGACCCACCCTGGATACTTGGCATCAGCGCTTCTCACAATGGCGGCGCCTGTTTGTTGAAAGGCGACGAAATCGTTGTCGCCATTCAGGAGGAGCGCCTTTCGCGCATCAAACGCGATCGCGTTTACGCCGCCGAAACAACAGCATGCCTCGCTTACTGCCTGGACTACGCTCGTATACAACCGGAAGATCTGACCCTGGTGGTCCTTTCAGTCGCCGGCTCTGCCTCTGATGAGCGTAATGACATTCTGCGTAATCCGCTTTTGCAACCCGAACTCAATGGAGTTGCGACGTGTGGAATCCCGCACCATCTGGCCCACGCGGTCAGCGCCTTTGCTACTTCCGGCTTCAAAGAATCCGCGGTGCTCGTTGTTGATGGTAGGGGATCGCCGTTTGAAGATTTACTTCCCGAAGAGCAAAGAGTCGCGCGGGGCGGGCTTTCAGACGACGCTGAAATTATTTCCCTTTACGCGGCGGCGGGCCGATCGCTCGTGCCAGTCGAGAAGCATCTCGTAGCCAGGGGAAACTGGCTGGATATGCGACCGGCGGGCATGCCCTTCTTTGCCAGTCTTGGCGGGATCTTTTCCTCGGTAGCCCAACAAGTATTTGGCGACGCGGCCGAAGCGGGGAAGGTGATGGGACTGGCGCCTTATGGTAAGTGTAAGATTCCGACGGACTCTTTTTTCTCTATCTGCGATAACGAGTTTCACTTCAAGGCTGACGTTCCGAAAATGTTCGGCGACGATGCCCGCTGGCCGTCAAACAAAGATAAATACAAAAATCTTGCGTGCTCTGCACAAGTCGCGCTGGAGATCGCGCTTATCTACCTGGCGCAGCGCCTTCGCAGCCTTTGTGACAGCAAGAATCTTTGTTACGCGGGAGGGGTCGCTTTGAACAGCATCGCGAATGAACGAATCATTCGCGAGTCAGATTTCCAAAAAGTATTCATCACTCCAGCCGCGGAAGACAGCGGGGCGGCGATTGGCGCCGCCTACTACGGGCTCTGGCAACTCACCGGACAGAATACTTGTCGACCCATGGACCATGACGCTTGTGGGCGCCTTTACACGCCTGGCGCAATTGCAGCTACTATCGAAACAGCACCTGGTGTGCACTTCATAAAATCAAAAGATGTTCTTGCCGATGCGGTCGAACTCCTACAAGAAGGGAAAATGCTCGGCTGGTTTGACGGTCGGTCGGAGATGGGTCCCCGGGCACTGGGCCAACGAAGCATCGTTTGCGATCCCCGGCGAGACGACGCCAAAGAAATATTGAATAGCCGAATCAAGAAGCGCGAGGGCTTTCGTCCGTTTGCACCTGTAGTACTCCTGGAGGAAGTGCAGAATTGGTTTGAAGTCGATCATCAGAATCCGGCGAGCCCCTTCATGCTGCGGATTTGCAAGTTCAGGGAGGAGAAAAAAGCGCAGGTGCCCGCGGTAGTCCATGTGGATAACAGCGGTCGCCTGCAAACGATAACGCCACAGGCGAACGGTAGATTCTACGAGTTAGTCAAAAGGTTTTATGAGCAGACGGGCGTGCCGATGCTGCTCAACACGTCATTCAACGTGAGGGGCGAGCCGATAGTGGAGACTCCCGAGGATGCAATTCGTTGTCTGCTAAACAGTGGTCTTGATGCGTGCGTCTTTGAGGATCGAATTGCCTTCAAATACGTGAGTTGGTGATGCTTTCAACCGCTAGATCCATTTGATTGGAACGGGCCCTAAAACCCAGGAAACAACTACGTACTTCTCTCCCTCGATCACGGGCTCGCCGCAGTGAAAATATTTTGAAGGGAACACGATTGCCTTTCCAGTCTCCGGTACAGCGGAGTGGTCAAGATAAGGAAACTGCGTGTGCCCGCCCGAGAAGTTGTCATTGAGGTAGCAGATGACAGTGAAATACCTGTTTTCGAAATCCGCGCCCGCGTCCTGATGCGTTTCATACTGACCGCCTGGCGTGTAGCGAACTAGTTGTGTCCCCGCATATTCAGTGAGATCTACGGACCAAAAGTCTTTGATGAGAGGTTTGATAGTTGTTCTCATCTTCTTTTCAAAACTCGCCATCACCTCCGAGAAACAACCCAGGTACAAAATACTTGCTGAGCGAACATCCGGCTGCGAGACGGAATCGTAAACGCCCTCGCCGGCCTGCACGCGAACGGTGGCCTGTTCCCAACCGTCGTGGGTTCTCATGTGGTCCAGGATAGCTTCGCAGGCTGGCGGCTCGTAGAGTGACAACTTAAGTACGCCTGCCGCTTCTTCTTTGAATTTCACCATCGATCGTTAGGCAGTCTTCAGATGGTGCCCACCACATGGTAAGACACAGTGATTCCGGAGCCTTCGATTACAAGAATCACATTTACCGCCAGGCCCGGATCGGATTCCAAAGAATCGCTGAGTCGCCGTTCTTACGAGGCGGCGCCAGGTTCAGCCTGCAGAGCGCTTTTTCGTCCGCCCAGAGGATTGTTTCTTCGTCCGCCCGGAGGGCTTTTTCTTAGGTCCGGACGGCGGAACGTTCTTTGGTCCACCCGGGGGAATGTTCTTCTTTGGTCCACCCGGAGGAACGTTCTTTGGTCCACCCGGGGGAATGTTCTTCTTTGGTCCAGCCGGGGGAACGTTCTTCTTTGGTCCACCCGGGGGAACGTTCTTCTTTGGTCCACCCGGGGGAATGTTCTTCTTTGGTCCAGCCGGGGGAACGTTCTTCTTTGGTCCACCCGGGGGAACGTTCTTCTTTGGTCCAGCTGGCGGAATGTTCTTTGGCCCACCCGGGGGAACATTCTTTGGCCCACCCGGGGGAACATTCTTTGGCCCAGCCGGCGGAACATTCTTTGGTCCAGCCGGCGGAACGTTCTTTGGTCCACCCGGGGGAACATTCTTTGGCCCAGCCGGCGGAACATTCTTTGGTCCAGCCGGCGGAACGTTCTTTGGTCCACCCGGGGGAATGCCGGGCCCAGACGGAGGCACGCTCGGCGAATCCGGATAGTCCTTACCAGCCGTCATCCAACCATTGGTGTGAAGTTCATCAGAAACTGCAAAAACCAAAGACGCGAGCAGCTCGTCAGTTATTGGTTCGTTGTATTCCCGAAATACCTGCGACAGAGCGGCCAGAGATTCCAGTCGCAGACGATTGTTCATTTGAAATTTCAGGCGGAGGCTGGCGACCTCACGAAAAGTTTCTTGCGCATCCATGGGCTTTCATTTCCTTTCTTTACCAGTAACAGAATTAAGGCGCGGCAAAACCTTTGTGCGAGGAACGAAGGTGCGCAGTCTAACGCGGAGTTTTCAGCATTACAATAGCCAGCGTTGGGTCAGCCCCCGGCTCGCGCCACTTTTATTTCAGCCCTTCCACAAGAAAAAGGCTCGAAAGCGTTCGGTTGACGCCATAGACATAGGCGCGCGCATCGGGCGTCATGAAAATCCGAATGGGTCCGAGTATCCCGCCCGGATCCGAAGGCAACAACTCTTTGACCAGGTCTTTGCGGCCCGTCCGAAGGTCCAGGCGATAGACTTTCGTCGGAAGTTCATTGGGGCGAGCTACATAAAGCGAATCTTCGGTGGCTCCCCAGCGTATCACTTCATCATCGTTGCCCAGTCCGGCTATTTCCTTTGGTTCGCCTCCGGCAAGTGGGTAGAGCCGCTGCTTTGCATTCTCATCCGCCGCCACCAGAAACTTACTGTCAGGTGAAATCAAGGTGCCGGTAATACCCTCGGGAGTTACTGGCTGCGGCTTACCACCGGAGATGTCCTGTCTGTATGTCCGCATCGGGCGGCCCTGCTCCCGTCCGTTGAAGAGCAACTGTTTACCATCCGGAAACCAGCTTGCGCCCAGGCCATAAATATCGATTCCGCCGCGTTCGATTCGTTTCAGCTCACCGGCGCCGGTGGGCAACAGAACAATTTGTGGCGGAGTTGAGAGGATGGCCAGCACCCACTTGCTATCCGGTGACAAAGCCCAGGCGGCGCCGTCGCCAAGCTTCACGGGCGGGGACGAACCATCGGTCTTGCGAAGATAGACAGAATAGTTTGTGCCGCTGCCGGCGCCGAAATGGGAAAACGTAAACATCTGTCCGTCTGTCGAAATATCTCTTACACGGACATTGTCGAGCCATGAGAGATCGCGCTCCTTCGTTTCACCCGCCGGCAGCCCAATCACGTCGCTGGAAAACTGCACAATACTCAACAAGAGTCTGCCATCGCGAGAGATATCGTTCAGCACTGAATCATTAGGCAACCGCTGGACAACGCGATCCTGGCCCGATAGAGGAACCATGTGAAGAGCAAATGGTTCTCCTTCCTTTGCCGCCGTAAACCAAACCTCATCACCCTTGGGAGACCAGGCTAGACCCTCCGCGCCTGACCACTCCTCCGTAAGCGACCTCTTATTTCCGGACAAGTCGATCACGTTTACCCAGCCGCGATCGTCCCATTGCAATTGATGATCGAGGAAGGCGATCATGTCACCCTTTGGGGAAACACGTACATGGCTAATCCAGCCGGCCGTTTCATACAAGACTTTACCGATAGGAAATTCAAGGCGGTTGCGGCCCTCGAGGTAACGAACGATAGCAAGATTTTGTCCATCTGGACTCCAATCTGCCGCCTGCACATCCTCAAGCACTTCGCGCGGCGTGCCGCCTGTCAGCGGCATGCGGGCCAGCGTTCCGCGAGCGGTGAAGTGGCCCAAATAGTTCCGGTTCAGCAGGACCGCCATCTCGCCCTGTGAAGAGATGCCAAGAATTTCTGCGTTTGGGAGACCTAAAGCGCGTGATTCCAAACTATCCTTCTGCGTTGCATATAGATCACTGGAGCTACCATTCCAAGCCGCGCTGTAAACGATCGAACTTCCGTCCGGTGCGAAACGTGCTGACCATATTGTGCCACGCCGAAAGGTTAGCTGGTGATACGACGGCAGTTTCGCCGGACCGCTCCCTCGACCCAGAAGGAAAGCGCCGGCCAGCGCGGCGAGGACCAGGGCGATTGCTGAAACGACCCCAATCCGTTTGCGTCTCTGGCCCCTTACTGCGGGAGAAGTTGTTAAGGTCGATCCGGAGATAGTAGATCCCGATGCGAGGGCCTCGAGATCAAACACCAGATCTTTCGCTGATTGGAAACGATCATCAGCGCGCTTCTCAAGACAATGGCGCGCGGTGCGCTCAAACGCGGTTGGAATATGGCGATTCGTTCCTGTCAGTTCCGGAGGCTCCTGGCTGAGGATGGCGCTCATCGTTTCGATCGGTGAGTCTCCGTGAAACGCCCGTTTGCCCGACAGCATTTCATAGAACACTGCGCCGAACGAAAAAATATCCGCGCGATGATCCGCAACTTCCCCGCGTACCTGCTCGGGCGCCATATAGCCTGCGGTACCCAGCAGAATGCCTGGATGAGTGTCCATGCGCATTGTTTCCGACTCCGGCTCGGATCCAAATTCACCGAGCGGATTCGTGAGTTTGGCAATACCAAAGTCGAGTATCTTGACGTGTCCGTCTTTCGTTATGAACAGGTTCTCAGGTTTTATATCGCGATGGATGATTCCCTTGGCGTGTGCAGCCGAGAGTCCGCGCGCAATCTGCACCGCATAGTCGACGCTTTTGCGCAGGGGCAGTGGGTTGCTTTTCAGACGTTCGCGCAGAGTCTCGCCGTCCAGTAACTCTGAAACTACATAGGGCGCATCGTTGTGCGTACCCACGTCATGAATGGCAAGGATGTTTGGATGATTTAGCGCGCCGGCGGCCTTCGCTTCCACCTCAAATCGTTTCAGCCGGTCTGAAGCGCGCACGACGTCGGGCGGCAGGATCTTAATGGCTACCTCGCGCGCCAGTGCCGTGTCGGTGGCTCGATAGACCTGACCCATGCCTCCCTCGCCAATGAGCGACTGGATCTCATATCTGCCGAGACGTGTGCCGGGCTGAATGATCACGGTGGTTTGATGTGTGCCGTTGTGTTCGGATTAGCGGCGGTTGCAGATCGAGGGCATTCTAGATAACTTCGGGCCAACTTGCCAGAGTGTTATGACAACGCCGACATGACAAACTCCGAACCGCCGAGGTCTGCGCTGCGCTCCGGCATCCGGCTGCTTTCGCCCGAACCCTCCGGGTTGCTAGACGAGCGTTGGAAGAATGTGTGGTGCGACTATTCCTCGCTGAGGCCCTTCATAATCTCGGCAAACTTTTCCACGTCGGCGCGCGTGCGCTCCAGCGCGCGGCGGCTATCGAGGTAGGCTGTCCAAACCGGCGTCTGCGTGAGCGCTTTGGTGGTATCCTGGTCGAGCGTCTGGGCCATGAGCGCGATTAGATCGCTGACGACACGAGTGTGCTCGAGAAGCGATTCGATAATTGTGTAAGCGAGGCGTGCTTGTTCCGGATCGAGATCGCGCGCCTTATCGTTGTCGGACATCTGTTCGGCCATTCCAGGTTTTACGAAAATCTGTTAGGCGCGGATTAACGCGGATCATACGAATCTGAAAGAAATCTTCTGAAACTAGTTCCTATTTTTGTCTGATCCGCGCTCATCCGCGTTAATCCGCGGCCAATTAATAAGGTCCGCGCACAAACGGCAGCTCAGTAACTTGCGCGGGAAGCTGCTCATCGCCAGCCACGATTTTCACGCTGGTGGCCGGCGCGAGGTAGTCGTACTTCAAATAACCCAGCGCGATTGTCCGGCCCAGGTGCGGTGAATACGCGACCGAAGTTACGCGTCCAATGTCTTTGTCGTCCACCGACTTAATAATCGCATTTCCCTCAACTTTCACGGCCTGCTCGAAAGCGAGACCCGAAAGCTTTTTGGCCACGTGCCCGCGATACTTGATGCGCGCAATGATCTCCTGTCCGACGTAACAACCCTTTGTATAACTAACCGCGTCGTCGAGCGCTGTCTCGGTTACCACGTTGCTGTCATCCATGTCCACGCCGTAACGTGGCAGGCCTGCCTCGATGCGCAGTAACTCAAGCGCATCGAAGCCAACTGGCCGCGCGCCCGCGCTTTGCAAAGCGTCCCACAAACTACCGGCGTCATCTGAATTCACGATTAGATCAAATCCGTCAGCCGACGTGTGGCTTGCGCGAACTATTGTCATGTCGCTTTGCTGCCAGCGCGCTGGTGTTGCTCGATGCAGCGCTATTCCCGCCGCTGCTTCGCCCAAAACAGATCGAACTACGTCAATCGCTTTTTTCCCCTGAACTGCCAGCAGCGCAGTTTGGCTGGTTACATCCGTGACGCGAAAGTCGCCGGCCAGTGTGAAGCGTTCTATAGTTTTCAGTACGCGGTCGTGCGTGGCCGGTTCAGTGTCAATCAAAAATGTAGGACAGACATTCTTGTCTGTCCCTTCATCTTGCAGACGAACAACGCGAACGCTGGCAATCAGCCGGCCCTGAACATTCGGCAACGCCGCCGGCATCCAACTATTCACGGCGAGCGCTTTCATGTCGTTCGTGATCAAGCCATTGAGAAACGGCACCGCCTCGGTCCCGCTCACCAGAATGCGGCCTCCATTTGAAAGATCGGTAACTCCAGAACCGCCTTCACGCACCGCCGCATATTCAAACAACACGTCGCCGTAGTTTGCCGGCACGGACCAACCGTCGCGCTCGATCATCGACGCACCGAGACGCTGGTGGATCGCGTCGAGCGGCGACTTACTCAAAGCTTTTGTTTCGACTGCTTCAGTCATGGAATCGTATTCGCGGCTTTGCCGTCCGATGTGCGGAATGGCTATGCCTTTCCGTTAACGACCTATTATCGATCTGGAGGCTTCGCCTCTCTTTCGGGGCATAGCCCCAACAACCTGGGTAGATTCGGCCGGAAAGGCAAAGCCTTTCCACACATCAAGCGGCAAAGCCGCGAAGCTCCTCGCCGGCGAGTTTAATGGCATCTGCGACAACTTTGTAATCGCGCAACTGTTCAGTCTCGCGCCGGTGCGAAGCCAACACCTGTGGGCTGGGATGATAAATCGGAACCAGCACACGCCCGTCCCACGAATGTAATTGCGCCACAGATTCCTTGAGAGTCAGCTCGTGAGAACTAATCGCTTTGAGTGCCTCAAGAGCCACAGAACCAAGCGTTATCACAACCGCGGGGTCAACCAGCTCAATGGTGCGGCGCAGAAAGTTGGAACAATTTGTCAGCTCAGTCTTGCTGGGTTTGCGGTTGGCTCCTGAGTCGCTGCGCGGATTACAAAGCGCGGCACTCGTGATGAAAATATCTTCGCGACTCAAACCAATCGAAGCGAGAAAGCGATCAAAGTTTTTGCCAGACTGATCGCCGGAGAAAGGCACCCGCGTCCGGTCCGCGCCCTTGCGCCCGGGTGCTTCGCCGATAAACATGATCCGCGCGGCGATCGAGCCGTTTAGTTCACTTAAGACTGCCGTCCTTTCACACATTGCCGGACAACGCGTGCAGCCGGCGGCTTCGGCAGTTAAAGCCGCAAACCTTGCACCTTTCGATTCGTTGTCAGTCACGTGATGTCGACTCGTGCTAAGCATTGACTTGTTTACCGATAGCCGATAAGAATACGCCGCTCGTACAACCCATCTAGTAGACCCAGACTACAGGAGGACCCTTCTATGTATCGCATGTTGTTCCTGGTCGCGTTTGTTTTGGCGCTGGCCGTTCCTACGGCTCTCGCACAGGATGCCGCAAAAGTCGATTCGCAACACTATAAAGTCGAATCTGAAAACTCGCGCGTGCGGGTGTTGCGTGTAAAGTACGGTCCGCATGAAAAGTCAGTGATGCACAGCCACCCAGACGCCGTAGCTATATTTCAGTCAGACGGCCGCGTTAAGTTTACCTACCCTGGAGGCAAAACCGAAGTGAGGGAAATGAAGGCGGGCCAGACACTTTTCACACCAGCCGTCAGGCACCTTCCGGAAAATCTTTCGGACAGCGATATGGAGGTCATCCTGGTCGAACTGAAAACCCCGAAACGCAGGCCTGCTCCCAAAAAACCGGCGACTTCTAACACGAACACCAACGGACATTGAGCGGCAAAGGGGCGCGGCCTCCGGCGCCCCTTAGCACTTGTCTGTAAGTCCTTGTTTACGAAGCGAGCCTTGCGAACGTTTAGAGGCGGGCGTTGCCCGCCGGTCGCGAAATAGAAGCTTGTATTCAACGACCGGCGGGCAACGCCCGCCTCTAAACGAATGTTTACGGGTGACGTATGCTTACGGTCGCAGACTAATCCGATAGGTTTTGATCTTGGAGTTGAGTGTGGTGGCGTTCATTCCCAGCAGGCGCGCGGCTCGCGATTGATGGCCGCCGGTTTGCTCGAGTGCGCGGCGAATGAGATCGATTTCAAAGCGACGCACTTGGTCGTAAAAGTTTATGCCGCGGCCCAGGTCCTGCACCGCTCCGACACTGGCGCCTTCTTCAGAAACTACCGCTACTGACTGCGGGTCGCTGATTTCCGGGCGCAGACACTCGCGCGAAACTTCATCACTCGGCGCAATCACTACCGCGCGTTCGATCGCGTTTTCGAGTTCACGAACGTTACCCGGCCAGGAGTAAGCTTCAAGCAAAGCCAGCACTTCCGGAGCGATTTGCTCCGACACTCTGCGACCGTTCTCTTCGTTATATTTCTGGATGAAGTGCTGCGCCAGCGGCAGGATGTCCTCGCGGCGATCGCGCAAGGGCGGCAGCTCGATCGGTACCACCGCCAGCCGGTAATACAGATCTTCGCGAAACGTTCCCTGCTTGACGGCTTCCTTCAACTCGATGTTAGTTGCCGCGATGATGCGCACGTCAACCCGCCGCGGCGTGGTGTCGCCGAGCGGCGTAAACTCGCGCTCCTGGATCACGCGCAGCAGGCGCACCTGCGTTTCCGGTGGGATGTCGCCGATCTCGTCAAGAAAGATCGAGCCGCCGTCGGCAACTTCGAACAATCCTTTTTTTGCGGCGACCGCGCCGGTGAAAGCGCCGCGCGTGTGGCCGAAGAGTTCTGACTCGAGGAGTTCCGAAGGAATGTTGGAACTGTTTACGGTAACGAAAGGCTTTCCAGCGCGCGGGCTCGCCTCGTGAATTGCCTTTGCGATTAACTCTTTTCCGGTGCCACTTTCGCCGGTGATTAAAACAGTAGATCGAGCCGGCGCTACTTGTTCGACCAGGCGAAAGACTTCCTGCATCACATCGGAGTGTCCGACCATCGCGCCGCGATCGACCGCGCGACTCATAGCGCGCCGCAGTGTGCGCCGCTCTTCTTCGTTGCGACGGCGCTTGATCCCCGCCGCCACCCTGGCGGTGATTTCTTCGTTTTGGAAAGGCTTGCGAATGCAGCCAAACGCGCCATGCTCCCAGGCGGCGATGGCCGTGTCGAAGGTGGCGTAGGCCGTGATCATTACGATGACGGCGTCGGAATCCATCTTCAAAAACTCTTCCAGCGCGCGCAAGCCGCCGATGCCCGGCATGGAGACGTCGAGCAGCACGACATCGTAAGCGCGACGACCATAAGATTCGAGGCCCTCCTCGCCAGTTTTGGCCAAGTCAACACGATAACCCTCCGAAGAGAGAAGCGTCTCCAACACTTCGCGCATGATCTCTTCGTCGTCAACGATCAGTACTGAACCTTTTTTAGCCACGCGTCTTTCCGTCTTCGCTGCCGGGGATGCTAGAGCCATTGTTTCTGAAGCGAATCAGTTTAGGGGAGATCAGGGCAAAAAAAAAGGCAAGAGCCCGCGCGAGTAGTGTTCCGTTAGCGTGTTGCTGAGGCTATGAGGTCAGTACCACCTCGCGGCAGCGGGTGGGTTGTCGCTGGCGCAGCGTGAGGCCAGAGGATACTTGGTTTTACCCGGCGATCTTGTTCGGGAGCGGACCCACCCGCTATCGCGAGGTGGTATTGACCTCATGACTTCGAACCGTCCTTTTTTGGCGGCAACAATCGGCTGTGTTCCATAACCGCTTCGCGGTAAACTAATCGCGAACTTGGTCGAGGCAAACTTATGATTGACAGTGATGATGATGACGATCAGTTTGAAGACGCTGATAGTCTATTAGCAGAAGGAGTTGAGCATCTATTGCAGTTGAAAGATGCGATCCGCCGCTTGTACGGCTGCGAGTCTGAATACGCTGGGCGCGAGGAAGTCATGGAAACTTTTCAAGATGAAGATGAATTGGTTTGGAATGGCTATGTTGAGATTTTTAACCTTAGCGGGCATCCGCAAGCGACCAAATGTTATGCGTGGTCGGACTTCACCGGGGAGGACGACGAAGGCGAGCGGTTCATAACAGTCTTGAAATTGCCGCCCATCGATTCTCCGGAAGCTGCGGTGAGAGCGGTAATCATGGCAGAGATCAAGAGCGCCACGGAAGAATTCAAAAAAGACCTGGGATCCTAGACTCGGTACTTTAGCTCCGAAGGAGCCGAGTGTTTATAGACACGGCAACCAAAACAAACGTACCCCAGCTCCGGAGGAGCGAAACATGTAGAGTTCCCTTGACCGTGTACAACATGCCGCCCCTCCGGAGCTCGAAAGAGATTTTTGGTAACGTGCGATCTATAAACACTTCGTCCCTCTGGGACTGGGCACACCACTACCTTACTGCCGCCAGGCAGTTTCCTTCATGCGGAAAAACGAACAAGCCTAGCGACTAATCAAGCTAATAATCGTCAGGATTATCGTTGCAGTGATGCCCGGCGTTTGCGCGACTCCGCTGGATGTGGGTGCGGGCGTGGTCGCGTTAACAGAAGCTACATCTCCGGCCAGGGTCGTACCCGAAAGCACGCACGTGAGCGCGATTGCCAATGCAAAACGTCTCATTTTGTTTGTTCTCCTTAATGGGTTTAAATCATGCAAGCCAACTTGCAAGGAGGACAGAATAGAGCATCAGCCAGACTTCTTGCAGGGCGCGGGCGCTGTCGCTAATATCCTGCGCGGAGAAGCAGGGCTTCTTACACTCACGCAAAGGAGCTTATTCCAGTGAAGATAAGCTTACCGAAACTCAACACCGCCCACCTTTCCGCAAACGATGAAGCTTCATACAGGTGTGAAGCCGCGCTGGAGCAAAAGGACAAGGAATATTACGAGGGCGCGCAAGAGATAATGCGCCGCTACTGGCGAGGCATTGGAGAACGGCCCGAAACCAAAGGGCTTTATCCTTCGGTTGAGGCTGAAGTTTTACTCTGTGTCGGCGTTTTGACTGGATGGATCGGCAGCAAGAAACAGATCAAGAATGCCCAGGAAACAGCTAAGAATTTGATCTCTGAAAGCATTACTTATTTTGAGTCCCAAGGCGATCGGCAGAAGGTCGCCGCCGCGCGGGTTGAGTTGGCTTTCTGCTATTGGCGTGACGGCGAATTAAGCGAAGCGCGGACCATGCTAACCGAGGCTTTGCAGAAACTGACCACGGAAGGGAACACCAGGGCCCGCGCACTCTTGAAGTTAACAGTTCTGGAGCGTTCAGCCGCACGATACCGCGAAGCAAAAAAGATTCTCACCGGCAATTCGGCATTGTTCCAGCGAGTCCCGAATCACACCCTCAGAGGCGGTTACCATAGCGAGCTTGCGATCATCCTCCGCAATCTCGCCAGGTTGGAAAAAAGAGATGAGTACCTCACGCAAGCAGTGAGTGAATTCCAGCAGGCCGACCAGGAATTTAAGGTGGCGAGAAATCCTGTCTTTCGCGCGGATGTGAAAAACAATGTGGCTCTAATCCTGTTCAACCTGTCTCGGTTCAAAGAAGCACACCAATATTTGGAGGAAGCACGGCGGTTGTCGGTTAGGTTCAGGGACAAGGCTCGCACGGCGCAATACGATGAATCGGCGGCGCAGGTGTTCCTTGCGGAAGGCAAGCTCGAAGAAGCCGAAGCCGCAGCGCGCCGGGCGGCAGCGGCGCTTGAGCGAAGCGGACATCAGTGCATGATGGCCGAAGCTCTGATAACCCAGGGAATCGCCCTGGCGCGATCAGGCCGGACAGAACACGCTCAGTTTGTCTTTCGAAAGGCTATTGCAGTTGCGCTGCGAGTAGGCGCGCTGAACGCAGCCGGACTTGCGGCGCTCACATTGATTGAAGAAGTAGATCAACTGTCCCCAGTGACGCTGCCAGCGGCCTACCAGCAGGCGCGTGAATGGCTCGCAGACGCCGAGGGTCAAGACGTGCTGCGGCGAATGAATGACGTGGCTGGAAAAGTTGGTTCAAGTATGCGAAGCGATCTAAGCGCGGAAGAAGCTACGGAGATTCTTTTGAGCGGACCCGGCGCTCTACCGGACAGGATGCTGAAACACGAAAACACTCTAATCAAACAAGCCTTGATGCAAGCGAATGGCTCTGTCACTCAGGCCGCATCCTTGCTGGGTGTGTCTTATCAGGCGCTTTGCTACATGATCGAATCGAGGCATAAAGACCTGCTCGAAGCTCGCTCGCCAATTCGCCGCCGCAAGAGTTCGGAGAAATAACGTCGAAGCCAAGCGCCGATTAGATTTAAAATTTTTTAGGGTAACCACGTAGTAATGCAGTTTCAGCACGATCATGCAGTTTGATTACCGCAAAGAACCGGACAGAACTAAGCCGAAAAAGCAATGGATCAAGCGGCCAAAAATTCAAGTGGGCTTGCATAACGGTAGTAAGCACGTCCAACTGATTTGCTTGGTGGACTCTGGCGCTGACGACTGTATGTTCAATTCGTCAATAGCCGACATATTAGGTATTGATCTGAAAGCGGGAACCCGCAAACGCTTTGGCGGAATTGCCAAGGGCATCGCAATTGATTCCTATCTTCATCCGGTCGAAATACAGATAGAAGGGTTTGCAGAACGAATTCCCCTCATAGCTGCGTTTTGCGAATCGGCAGCGGTGGACGGAATTCTAGGCCAGTCAGGATTCTTTGAGAACTACAAGGTTGAGTTTGAGGGATACAAAGGGAAACTTGAAATTACCTCCCGCCCTACGCCTTAAGAAGCGGAATGTAACCAACATCGAATGAGGGTACTCTATAGAGAATAGGCTCACTGACTCCCTTGTCTTTCGCATTGCGCATAGCGATAGCAGCATCTTCTCCGCTAGCCACAATTATCTCACTGTCGCCAGTCTTAACGAGCGCCACCCACATATTCTGGTATTTCTCCAGCTCCTTCAAAAACATTGTCTCGGCCTCGTTTACTTCTGTCATAGCGCCCTCCGTGGGTGGGAAAGTGTAGGAAGGGTAACCCCGTATGTTGCTAAGCGTCAACGCTGCCCCTTTCGCCAGCCTTTTTCTTGGCGATCGCTCTACGTTTTAGCGCGGACCTCAGTCGGCGACGGTCTGCAAGCGAGCGCGGGCATTAACTGTCGGCAGCGTAATGCGAAATATGGTTCCCTGCCCGGGTGTGCTTTCCACGCTAATGTGGCCGGAGTGTTCCTGAACAATGCCATACGAAACGGCGAGACCGAGGCCGGTGCCGCGGCCAACGCCTTTAGTCGTATAGAACGGGTCGTAAATCTTAGCGACATTTTCCGGCGCGATGCCAATCCCGCTGTCTGACACTTCAATAGTCAGCGAATGGTCTTCCGCGGGCAGCGTAGAGATCTTGATCGAGCCGCCGGCAGGAATAGCGTCGCGTGCGTTCAGCAAGAGATTGGTAAACACTTGCTGCAGCTTGCCGCTGTTGCCAAACACCGGAGGCGAATCAGGATCGTAGCCGCGCACGATTTCGATTTGGTTGCCGCGCAACTGCGGCTCGAGCAGTTGCAGGGTGTCGTCGAGCACCCGACTAATGTCCAGTTCCGTAAACTCGGTTGCGTCTCCGGTGCGCGAAAAGTTCAGCAGGTTGTTGACAATATTTGTGGCGCGCTCGGCCTGGCGGCGTACCTTCAGCAGCAGCGCATGCTTGGGATCGGTTACGGCGAGCATGCCGAGCAGCATCTGGGTATATGACGAGACACCGGTAAGCGGCGTGTTCACTTCGTGGGCCACGCCCGCAGCCAACAAGCCAATCGAAGAAAGTTTCTCGCGTTGCTGCAACTGCTCTTCAAGGCGCACGCGGGAAGTTACATCCTCGAGCACGACCAGCGCGCCGGTCTGTTCCTGCGAGTCCTGCAAAGGCGCGATGGCGATATTCAGAACGAGGCGCCGGCCGGCAAAGGTGGCCGTGTGGATCTTGTAGATGTTGCGAATTTCCTTGAGCCGCCAACGATCGTTGCCAAGCACCTGGCGCAAGGTGTCAGTAAAGTCCTCCGAAAAAAGATCCTCGACTCGTTTTCCGATTGCCTGAGCACGACTGAGATCAAGAATTTCCTCGAGTGCGGAATTCAGCCGCGTGACACAGCCTTCGAGATCGACGGCCAACAGTCCGACGTTGATCGACTCGATGATCGACTCGTTAAACTCCTTCAGCAGTTTCAATTCGCCGGCGCGTTCCTGCTGCTCCTGATACAACAAGCTGTTTTCGATGGCGACGGCGACATAGCCGGAGACTGTCAGCAGGATGTCCACGTCTTCCGAGGAGAGCAGCGCGCCATCCGCCGAGCGTCCGAGCCCGATGACGGCGACCATGCGGCCGCGCACCACGCAGGGAACATAATAATGAAGCGCGCGCCGCACGAAGCCGGTTGTTTCCGGAATCAGGTCCATATCGTCGGTGCGCACCACGCCGGTTTCCGCAGAGCGGATGCGGATCATCTCGCGAAAGTCAGGCGGCACCACCATCTCCGCGGAGAGTCCCGTCGCGCGAGCCACGCGATAACCCGCGGGCGCGTTTTTGTCTTCAATAAAAATGGCGATGCGGCCCACGTTCATGACCTGTTGGAGGCGACTGACGAGCGAGTCGAGCAACGGCTCCAGCGCGGTGGTGGCTGAAAGTGTGCGGCCGAAATCCAGCAGGCTGTTGCGCATGTCATAGCGCTCGCCATAGAAGAGGCGGTCGATCTGTTCCTGCAAAAAGCTTTTCACCGGCGCCGCGATCATGACGATCGCCGCCATGGCGCCAATCGCGATCACTACTCGCAAAGTGATCTCGCCGGAAGTGGGCCCCTGATCGCCGCCCAGCGCGTAAAGCCCGGCGAGGTAGACCACGGCGCCGACCATCAAAGCGATTGCCAGCGTGGTGAGCACGTAAACGAACACGCGGCGCACCACCAGCTCGACGTCCATCAGACGGTAGCGAAGCACTGAATAACCGAACGCCAGCGGGATCAGAATCAACGGCAGGACCGCCGCATCCGTCAACCAGGGATCAGCTTCCGCGCCCAGCAAAAATCCAATGGCGTAAAGCAGGGTGAAGGGCGCGACGGCAAGCGCCGTCCCCCAAATCACCCACTTCATCTGCTGTCGCACCACCGCGCTCTTGGCCCTGATCCAGGTCCTAATCAGAAAATAGAGACTGGCGACCAGCCCCGCGACAAAGTGGAAAACGCTCAGCTTGTAGAAAAGACCGACAAACGATTCAGAAACGCTGGGTAAATGCCGCAGCGGCGGTACCAGCGGCGTCAACACGCCGCGCAGGAAAACAAAACTGGCAAGCGATAGCAACACGAGCGCAGGCAGGTAAAGCAATGCGGCGCGCCAACGTCTCTCCTGAAAGAGTTGCTGTCGCTGCGGGTAGACAAGACAGAAGTGCAGAAAGAGCGGCGGAAAGAGGATTAAGGCCACACTTCTGAGAAACGCGATCGCCAAGTCTAAGTCTCTATAAGTGCCTACCGGAGTGTAGAAACAAAAAACGAAAGCAGCCAAACAGAAAGCGGCGAAATGTAAAGCAAACGGTGCCCGGCCCCCTTGCTTGAAAAGGACGAAGAAGCCCACGAAAAGGAAAACCAGGCCGATGAGATTGATGTAAACAGCTCGCGGCGTCCATTTGTAGATGGCATCCAGCCCATCGAGATCGGAGTAGTAAAAGCGGCTCGCTTCCGGATACGACGGCCGCTCGATCAAATAGTGGAGGTCGCCGCCCACGCGAGCCTGGTCCAAATACATCTGAACATCTTTGGCGTGGCCGACTTCTTCGTAGTTTTTATTATCGAAACTGATCGCGATCAGACGATCGCCCGGCAGGATTTGGCCGCGGGCTCCCGAGGAACCGGGTTCGACGGTTTCAGCGAAGATGCCTTGCCTGGTGTCGGCCCAACGCACGCCGTCCCAGGGAGGCGTCTCGTTTCTTGAGCGCTGGGCAAAGTTAAGCACGCCCGCCGTCACCAGCAACGCCGCGCCGGCCAGCACCAGCCATGTCCCAGTTGTAAATACCGATCTCTTCACTTAAGTAGTTTTACGACGCCGCTACCCGACAAGTTAGCAAACCTCTGATCCCCGGATTAATAAGCAAGGTATGTTCCCAAGTTCCGGTCGCTCTCAGGCCGGCGACCAATGCTCGGCCGCGGATTAGCACGGACGACGCGAATCTGAAAAAACCTTCCTATGTTTGTAGTCCACATTTTTCTGATCCGCGCGTATCGGCGCAAATCCGCGGCTGGTTTAGTTTGCCAACTCTCTAAGGAATGCTATCGCCGCTCGCGCTCTCCAAGTTTTTGGACTTTTCCGAGATTTTGGACACCGACTTGATGTGGAACGTGAAGGACAAAAACGCGAAACGAGAGGGGCTGGGACGTTGTTTCCCGTTTTGTTCCCTCCTCTCCTTCTTAGAACCTGAGGGAGATCCCACCGCGAACAGAACGACGGCCGGTGCTGAGTTGGGTGAGTATCTCTCCGTTTTCGCTGTTTGGCTGGACGTCCAGCAGATTGCGCGCATCAAGGACAGCCTCGGCGCGCACGGGCAGACCGAAGCTCGGCAACTCCTGTGTAACCTGGACGCTTAACGACGGATCATAAACAGCGAGTCGGCCCGCAAAGGGGTCGATGGCAAACACGGTCGCGTTGGGCGAGAAGCGCAAAACGGTGTGGATGTTTGTGCCGGTAGCAAAACCAGCGCCCAGTTGCAGCGCCGCAGTTTGGAAAAAGCCGCTTTCAAATATCTCGGTTGGTTGGGAAATGTCTCCGGAAGAAAGGCGCTGCCCACGGCCAAAAGAATAGCCCGCGGACGCAGTCCACATGCGGCTGAGCCTGCGCGTGTAGACCAGTCGCATTCCTTTCGCGGCGCCCTGTTGATTGGCGACGTTGATAAAGGCTTCGCCAGTGGCGCCCGAGAAGGCAGTCATCGGTGTGCTGAGCAGGCCGACGCCTCGTCCCGACGTAGTATCGAAGAAGGCGGTGCCCTCGAGGTTCGACTTATTGTCGATCACTCTTTCAATTCCAAACTCGAGCCGGTGGCTACGGTCCATGACCGCACGGCCATCGACGAACGCGATCGGTCGCTTGCCGGCTTCGCGAAAAGCGACTTGCGTTTCTTCAAACGCCGCCACGCTTTGAATGCTGCCTTCATCTCCGCCGGGCGCATAAGCACCTTTCAAACGCGTGCGCGCGTTGGCGTCGTATTGAATGCCAATGCGTGGATTGATTGAGTGTGCGCCACCAGCGCCAATGAAGCGGGAGTAGTCGAGACCAAGAACGATCACGATCCCATCGCGGACTATCCATTCGTCAATTGCGCGGACGGAAACCTGGCCCATGCGGGTTTGACTGTCTAACCGCTTGTCTTTCGTTGCGGCCCAGATGGGAGCGCCAAAACTTGTGGCGCCGAAACTCATTCCCATGCGATGTCGCTGGCCGGCGCGCACGCGCGTAGTCGCTTCAAATCGCTCCGGCGCGTTTGGTCCGGCGGCGGTTTGAGCGGCAAAGATCAATTCGATGTTATCGGTCGGGGAGGTTGCAACAGCAAAATTAAGACCAGGATAACTGCCGCCGGCGGAGTTGCTCGCGAAATATGTTTCGACAACTCCCTGCACGCTGCGATGTGATTCTTTGGTAGAAGTTTCGCTGCTGGTTTGCGCCGCGTCGTTGGAAGTCGCGTCTTTGTCCGCCGCCGTTTCGTTGCCGAGCACCGCCTGCATATCCGCGTCCTGGCCCTCTTGTGCCTGGAAGATCGAACGGCGGGTTTGTGCTGAGCGCAAAGTCCACTTCACGTCGTCGCGGTCCTTGCGGCGTTCGGGCAAAGTCTTGCCGGAACCAATCGGCTCGAGATTGAAGCGGTAAATAAGTTCCTGAGAAGCGCGAACTTCAACAGAGGAAAAGACAACTTCGTTAAAGCCTGCGGCAATCGCGCGAATGCCATAACGTCCGGGCGAGATGCGGGTCGTGAAGCGGCCTGCCGCATCGCTGCGTGTCTGCTTGATGACTTTGCTGGCCCCATCGCGCAACAAAGAAATGAGCGCGCCCGAAACCGGATTGCCTTTGTTGTCGACCACGGTGCCGGTTATCGTCGCCAAGTTTCCTTTACTTGCGTTTGCGATCGGAACCTGGGCGTACAAGCCGGCCGAGAACGCGACCAGAAGCAGACTGAGTACTCTTCTCCCCATTGCTCTTTTCCGAAACATTTTCCCAGTTGATCTCATAGGACGACCTCCTTACGGCTCCCGTCGGGAAACGCTTGAAGCAATCGACTGTGACTGTGGTTTGCGCAAAATAGGAAGAAGTCTCCTAAAGATTTCTCATGCCTTCTTCGAGAGCTACAAGGCGGCCGCACCTTAACCCGCGAAAGGCGAACTGGTTCGGGCCAAGGAGACTTACCGGAACCATTGAATAGTCGCATTTTCCGCCAATAATCAAGGGCCTGTCAAGCAGTACGGGCCATTAGCCGCCGATTCACGCGGATTTACGCGGGTCAGATCCAAACAAGAAAGACGCACCGGTTAGAAGGTTTTTCGGATTCGCGTAAATCCGCG
>Ga0137410_10000154_pt1 | contig 46998 bp, 42 predicted proteins | sample CZODoug1_16funga_FD_108878 | JGI IMG/M metagenome (GOLD analysis project Ga0137410, IMG submission 108878) | Vadose zone soil fungal communities from Angelo Coast Range Reserve, California, USA - CZODoug1_16fungal (Illumina Assembly) | ecosystem: Environmental > Terrestrial > Soil > Vadose zone... | reverse complement strand
TCCACGAGCGTGCGCGCCGCGCTGTCGGTGCTCACGCTGCCGACGAAGCTGCGGTCGATCTTGAGCTCCGAGAACGGCGTGCGGACCAACTGCGCGAGCGACGAGAAGCCGGTGCCGAAGTCGTCGATCGACAATTCGAAGCCCCGCATCCGCAGACGGTTCAAGTTCTCGAGGGCCGCCGCTTGATTGCGCGAGGCGGCAGTCTCGGTGATCTCGAGGACCACTTCCTGCGGGATGGCGCCGGCGCCGATGAGGGAGCGCGCGAGCGCGTCCGCGAACTCGGGATCGTCGAGCAGCGTGGGACACACATTCAACGACAGCGTGAACTCTCTGCTGCGCGGGCCTACCTGAGCGAGACACTCGGCCGATTGAGCCGCAAGGCCGAGGGTCAACGAGCGCATCAAGCCGCTCTTCGTGACGGTCGTCAGGAACCTGTCGGGCGGCAGCGGCTCGGCGTGCACGCGGCACCAGCGCACGAGCACCTCGGCGCCGCACACTTCGCCGCTGCGCAAGTGAATCTTCGGCTGGAACCACGGCTCGAATTCGTTCCGCCGCAGCGCCGCGGTGACCTGCGTCTCATCCGCGTCGGGCTCCGGCCGCTCCGGGCTCGCGCCGCGACGGTGAGCGCTCTCGAGTATCGCGCGCAGCGCCGCTTCGTCCGCCGGCTTCTCGAGCACGCCGATCAGCTGCAACCCGTATTCCGCCGCCATGAGCTCCACGGACTTGAGCAGCGCCCGATCGAGCGCGCTGTGGATCGCCACGGCGGTATGCGCCGCTTCTTGCGCGAGCCTGCGGATGAACTCGAGGCCGTCCATCTCCGGCATATCGACGTCGGTGATGATGAGCGCGAGCACTTCGCGGTGAGCGCGGACCAGCGCCAGTGCGCCGGCGCCGTCCTCCGCCTCGAGCACTTGCGCCACGCCGAGCGAGCGCAGCATGCGCGCGAGCACGCTGCGCTGGAAGCGGTGGTCGTCGATGACGAGCACGGGTCCGACCGGCGTCTCGCTCATGCGCGCCGGCTCTCGTTCGACCAGCCCGCGCGCGCGAAGAGCCGCTGCGTCTCGCCGTCGACGCGCCGCACGGCGGCGTGCGTCGCTTCCCAAGCTCCGTTCGCGCGCGAGAGACGCTCGAGCTCCTCCGCCGCGTCGGCGAGGGTGCGGTCGCCGTACATGCGCGCGGCGCCCTTGATCCGATGGGCGGCGCGCGCGATCGCCTCGTGCCGCCGCTCGCGCACCGCGTCGCGCAGCAGGTCCATGTCCTCTTCGTGCGCGAGGCAGAACTCCCCGGTCACGCCCGCGTCCACGCCCGGCCGCGAATCGGCGCCGGCCTGCATCGCAACCGAGTCCGGCGGTAACGCACGCAGCGGCAGCCAGTGCTCGAGCTTCGCCTTGAGCGCCGCGAGCTCGATGGGCTTGGTGAGCACGTCGTCCATGCCGGCCGCGTGGCACTCGTCCGCGGCCTCGCGCAGCGTGTTCGCGGTGAACGCGAGCACCGCCGTGCGGTCCGAGTCGCCGCGCTCGAAGGCGCGGATCCGCCGTGCGAGCTCGTAGCCGTCCATTTCAGGCATCTGGCAGTCCGTGATCACGAGCGCGTAGCGCGCCCCCGACGCGCGCCGCGCCGTGAAGCGTGCCAGCGCCTCCGCGCCGTCGGCCGCGGCCTCGGCCGCGTACCCGAGCCACGCGAGCTGGCGCACGAGCAGCCGCCGATTCGTGGGGTGATCGTCGACGAGCAATATCAGCTGCCCGCTGCGGGCGGCGGCTTCGATCGACGGCGCCTGCGCCGCCGGAGACGCGATGGCTGCATCGGCGTCCGCGACATTCCGCCGCGCGTGAGCCTCTACCGGCTCGATCGCCGCGAGCGGCAACGTCACGGACACAGTAGTCCCGCGGCCCGGCTCGCTGTCGATCACGAGCCGACCCGACATCAAGTCCGCTAGCCGGCGGCAGATCGCAAGCCCGAGCCCGGTGCCTCCATAACGCCGCGACGTGCGCGTGTCGCCCTGTACGAACGGCTGACAGAGACGCGACACCGTCTCGCGGTCCATGCCGATGCCGTTATCGGTGACAGCGAAACGCACGAGGTCGGATCCGTTCGGCTCGGGAGCGCGCCGCACCTCGAGCCGGATGTCGCCGCGATCGGTGAACTTGATCGCGTTGGACAGGAAGTTGTTGAGCACCTGGCGCAACCGCAACCCGTCGACCATCACGTGCTCGGGGACCTCGCTGTCGACTTCGCTGCGCAACGTCAAGCCCTTCGCGCTCGCAACGCCCGCGAAGATCTGCGCGATCTGATCCACGACGTCGCGCAACCGGGTCGGCTCGCTGCGAATGTCGAGCTTGCCGGCCTCGATCTTCGAGAAGTCGAGGATGTCGTCGATGAGCCTGAGCAATGATCCCGCCGAGCCGCGTAGCAACCCGACGGTTTCCTGTTGCTCGTCGTCGAGGCGCGAGTAACGCAGCAGCTCGAGAAGCCCAAGGATCGCGTTCATCGGCGTGCGGATCTCGTGACTGATCGTCGCGAGAAACGCGCTCTTCGCGCGGTTGGCCGCTTCCGCGGCTTCCTTGGCCGCGTGCAGGTCGGCCAAGATCGCTTCGTTTCGCGCCTGCTCGCGCGTCAAGTGCAGCGTGCGTTCCGCCACGCGCTTCTCGAGCTCCTCGTTCGCCGTGCGCAGCTCGTCGGCCGAGCGCGCGATCATCGACTGTAACTGCGCGTCGATCACCGACAGCAGCAGCGTCGAGCCCAAGATCAAGAAGGTGAAGGCCGAGATCGTGATCGCGAGCCAGATGGTGTCGATCCGCGGGCCACCGGCCATCGACATCGAGTGATGATCGAAATTTGCGGCGGCCATGCCGGTGTAGTGCATGCCCACGATCGCGGCACCCATCACCGACGCGGCCGCGAGCGTGTGCCAGCGCGCGTGCCTATGGTTCTGCGGCAGGCTGAAGGCGATCCACAACGCGGCCATCGCGGCCCCGATCGCAACCACCACCGATGCGGCGAACAGCAGCGGGTCGTAGTGGATCGCGGGCGACATCTTCATCGCCGCCATGCCCGTGTAGTGCATGGCGCAGATGCCGAAGCCGATGAACAGACCCGGCAGCGCGATGCCGCGGATCGTGGCGTCCTTGCGGCGGAAGATCACCAGCGCGAACCCCGACACGACGACCGCGATCACGTAGGACGCCGCGGTCAGCGTGAGGTCGTACACCATCTCGATCGGCAGGTGGAACGCGAGCATGCCGATGAAGTGCATGGACCAGATGCCCGTGCCCATCGAGAACGCGCCGCCGGCAATCCACGGCCAATGCTGCCCGCGGCCCGCGCGCGCGACGCGTTGCGGCCGCAGCCGTTGGGCAAGGCTCAGCGTCACGTGCGACGCCAGCACGGCCACGACATAAGACAGGATGACGAGCGGTAGGGAGTAGCTGCTGTGCATCGCGCGTCCGGCGAGAGTCCCTTCGATCCCTGAAAGCGGGCAGCCCAGTCCTCGAGAATGCACGATCACGGCCCGCGATGCTGCGAAAGGGGTCACAAGGACGTGTCGGAGGAGGCGCCGCGGCGCTCGTTACCCTCGCGAACTGGACGTAACGTCAGCGCTGGAGCAGGTACGACAACTTCACGAACAGCTGACTCCCGTCCCGCACCGGATCGGCGGTGCGCACGTGCTCCGTCATCTGCCCGCTCCCGTTCGGCTGCCCGAGATCTATGAGACCGACTCCTCGCTCAAGTGCGGGATCCAATGCTCGAATTGGATGTTCCAGCGCTGCTCGCGCGCGCCCGCGGCAAGCAAAGCTCATCACACCCCCGGACCTAAGCGCCGCGGAAAGCATCACGAAATAAAACTCACTCGTCGAATGAGCCTTTCTCTTGCATGACGCGCGTCGCACCAATTGCGACCACACACGTGCGCGCCGCGCTCGTTCTCTGCGCAGGTAGGGACACGGCGAGCACGCACGTCTCGCGCCAATCAACGCTCCGCGCTCGTGGCACAAACATTGCTACGCCGTTACCGACGCGTCTTCGCGTCGACGACAACACCAACTAGAACTCTTGATCACAACGGGAAGGAGATTCCTCGATGAAGATTTCCTCAACCGCCACGGTTGGGCTTACCCTCGCCCTCCTCGGCGGCCTCGGCATTGCCGCCGAATCGCAAGCAGCAGGCACGATAAAGATCGATGACGATCGCTCGGTGAGCATTGGCGGCGGCTTGCGCGCCGGCTACAGCAGAACCGAGGACGGAGCGCCGAGCGGCGACGACTCGAACAGCTTCGCCTTGCAAAGCGCGCGTCTTTACTTGAGCGGTTCCGCCGCGAAGAACATCAAGTTCACGCTGAACACGGAGTGCAAGGGCTGCGTGTTCGGCGAGCAGGACGGCGCCGGCTCGGGCGGCGACATCGACGTGCTCGACGCGATCGCGCAATTCGAGCTCTCTCCCCAATTCAACATCTGGGTCGGCCGCATGCTCACGCCCGCGGACCGCATCGAGATGAACGGCCCGTACTACGGCCTCTCGTGGAACCAATACACGGTGCCGTTGTTGCCCTCGGATCAAACCGGGCAAGCCGGCCTCCTGGGCCGCGACGACGGCGTCACGGTGTGGGGCGCCACGGGCAAGTTTCAGTACGCGTTCGGCCTCTTCGACGGCGTGGACGGCGGCCCGAACGTCGACGACAGCATGCTGTTCTCGACGCGCCTCGCCTACAACTTCCTCACAATGGAGTCGAACCCGGGCTACTACACGAGCAGCACGTACTTCGGCACCGCAGGCGACATCTTCACGCTCGGTTTGACGTACCAAACGCAAAGCGACGCCGTCGGCACCGCGACGGCAGCCTCCGACTTCAGCGCCACGATTCTCGACATGCTGTACGAGAACGCGCTGTCGGGCGGCGCGGCGTTCACGGTCGAAGCCGAATACAAGATGTTCGACGCCGCCGTCGCGCCGGTCGCGGCCGCGAGCCCGGCGTGCTTCTGCTTGTTCGACGGCGACGCGTACTTCGTCACGGTTGCGTACTTGATCGGCAGCAGCGGCACCGTCAAGTGGCAGCCGTACGTCCGCTACACCTCGAACGAGCCCGACGGCACCGTGCCCGACAGCGATCTCACCGAGCTCGGCGTGAACATGATCCTCAAGGGTCACAACGCGCGCATGAACCTGAGCTGGACGAGCGGCGACGCCAACCTCTCGGGCGCGCCCGGCACCGACAGGGACAGCCTCTCGTTCGGCGTGCAAATCCAAATCTGATCCAACACACAGGGGAACAACAAACATGAAGCTATTCAAAACCTCCGCACTTGCTGCGCTCGCGGCGCTGTCGATCGGCGCCGCGCAAGCGCAGAGCACGATCAAGGTCGGCATCCTGCACTCGCTGTCGGGCACGATGGCCATCAGCGAGACCACGCTCAAAGACACGATGCTGATGATGATCGCCGACCAGAACGCCAAAGGCGGCCTGCTCGGCAAGAAGCTCGAGCCCGTAGTCGTTGATCCGGCGTCGGACTGGCCGCTGTTCGCCGAGAAGGCGCGCGAGCTGATCCAGGTGCAGAAGGTCGCCGCGGTGTTCGGCTGCTGGACCTCGGTGTCGCGCAAGTCGGTGCTGCCCGTGTTCGAGGAGCTCAACAGCCTGCTGTTCTATCCAGTGCAGTACGAAGGGGAGGAGTCGTCGAAGAACGTGTTCTACACGGGCGCGGCTCCCAATCAACAAGCGATTCCGGCCGTCGACTACTTGATGAACGACCTCAAGGTGCAGCGCTGGGTGCTTGCGGGCACGGACTATGTCTATCCGCGCACCACCAACAAGATCCTCGAGGCGTACTTGAAGGCAAAGGGCGTAAAAGACGCCGACATCATGATCAACTACACGCCGTTCGGTCACTCCGACTGGCAGTCGATCATCGCGCAGATCAAGACGTTCGGCTCGGCCGGCAAGAAAACGGCAGTCGTCTCTACGATCAACGGCGACGCGAACGTGCCGTTCTACAAGGAGCTCGGCAACCAGGGCATCTCCGCGGAGGACATCCCTGTGGTTGCGTTCTCGGTCGGCGAAGAGGAGCTCTCGGGGATAGACACGAAGCCGCTCGTGGGCCACCTCGCCGCGTGGAACTACTTCATGAGCATCAACGACGCGACCAACGATGCATTCATCAAGCAGTGGCATACGTTCATCAAGAACCCGAAGCGCACCAGCAACGACCCGATGGAAGCGCACTACATCGGATTCAAGATGTGGGTCGAAGCCGTGAAAAAGGCCGGTACCACGGATCCCGCGAAGGTGCAGGAGGCGATCATCGGCGTGTCGGTGCCGAACCTGACCGGCGGCATCGCCACGATGATGCCGAACCATCACATCACGAAGCCCGTGTTCATCGGCGAGATCCAAGCGAACGGCCAGTTCGAGGTCGTATGGCAAACGCCGAATACGGTACCGGGCGACGCGTGGTCGGACTTCCTGCCGGGCTCGCGCGACATCACGTCGGATTGGCAGCCGCCGCTCTCGTGCGGCAACTACAACGTGAAGACGGGCAAGTGCTCGGGCCAGAACTACCAGTGATCGGTTCAGGGTCAGACCCCGGGGTCTGACCCCAGGGTCGGACCCTATTCCTCGGGGTCCGACCCTTCTTTATCGCGGTGTCAGACGCCATTGGTGTCTGACCCCAGGTCCGAAATCGGCCGGGTTTCCGGCCACAACGGGCGGGCGGGCGAAGCTGCAGCTTCCCCGCCCGACCCGAAGGAGCTCGAGGGTGATCAAGGTCGTCGTGACCGCAACCCTACGTCGTCTGTTGCTCGGCGCTCTGCTCGTGCTCGGCGGGGCGAGCGCAAGCGCCGCCGAGGGCGACTTCGAAGCCGGAATGGCGGCGCTCGCGGGCGCGAGCTCCTATCCAGAGAAGGAAGCGGCCGCCAACACGATCAGCGCGAGCGGCCACCCGCGGGCCGCCGCGATCTTGAGCGCACTCCTCCAAGGCGAGATCTACTCCGGTCGCAGCGACAGCCGGCTCGTGATCGCAACCGCCGTCGACGACGGCTACGCGACACGCGACGCAGTTTCCGACGAGCCGCTCGGCACCGTGGGCCCTCGAGAAGTGAGCCGCGTGACGGTGAACAACCAACTGCGCGGCGTGCTGCGCGGTTTGATCGCCACGCTCAAGCTCCATCACGAGGATCCGCGCGAGCGCATCGCCGCGATCGACGAGGTGGGGGAGTCCGAGGACTTGGCCATGGTACCGACGCTCACCGCGCTGCGTGCACAGGAGGCGAACGCTCGCGTGCTGCGCGCGATCGACACGGCGATCGCGATGCTGCGCCTCGACAGCCCCGAGCCCGAGTCCCGCCACACCGCAATCGCAACGCTCGCGGGCAACATGAGCAGCCACGCACGCACCAAGCTCACACAGCTCGCGAGCAACGACGGCGTCGACGAGGAGACGCGCATCGCGGCCCGCACAGCGCTCGTCGCGATCGAGCAGAGGGCGCAGCTCTACAGGCTCGTCCAAACGGCGTTCTTCGGTCTGAGTCTCGGCTCGATTCTCGTGCTCGCCGCGATCGGCCTGTCCGTAACGTTCGGCATCATGGGCGTGATCAACATGGCGCACGGTGAGCTCATGATGCTCGGCGCCTATACCACGTACGTCGTCCAACAGATGTTCCCGAACGCGATCGGCGCGTCGCTGTTCATCGCGATGCCGGCCGCGTTTCTCATCGCGGCGCTCGTAGGCGTCGCGATCGAGCGGGGCATCGTGCGATTTCTCTACGGCCGGCCTCTCGAGACCCTGCTCGCCACGTTCGGCGTGAGCCTGCTACTCCAACAGGGAGTGCGCACGATCTTCTCGCCGCTCAACCGGTCGGTGATCACGCCCGCGTGGATGAGCGGCTCGTGGGAGATCGTCGGCGGGCTCGAGATCACGGCCAACCGCTTCTATATTCTGATATTCAGCATGCTCGTGTTCGGGGCGCTGCTGCTTGTGCTCAAGCGCACGCGCCTCGGCCTCGAGATGCGCGCCGTCACGCAAAACCGGGTGATGGCGAAGGCCATGGGCGTCCGCACCGACCGCATCGACGCGCTCACGTTCGGGTTGGGCTCGGGCATCGCGGGACTCGCGGGCGTAGCGCTCTCGCAGCTCACGAACGTGGGACCCAATCTCGGCCAGTCGTACATCGTTGACTCGTTCATGGTGGTGGTGTTCGGGGGCGTCGGCAGCCTCTGGGGAACTCTCGTAAGCGGCCTGTCGCTCGGCGTCGCGAGCAAGCTCATCGAGCCTGCGGCCGGCGCCGTGATGGCCAAGATCTTCGTGTTGATCTTCCTGATCGTGTTCATCCAGAAGCGGCCGCGCGGGCTGTTCCCGCAGAAAGGCCGCGCAGCGGAGGGCTGATGACGAAGACGTCCGACGAGCGGGCGCAATGACCGCCGCACGCGCCAAGAACCGCTGGCTCGACCACGAGCGCGGCGGCTGGGCATTGCTTGCGGTGGTCGCGGCGCTCGTGGCGATCGTGCCTGTGTTCAACCTAGCGGTGCCGCCCGACTCCCCGCTGCATCTCACGACGTTCACCGTCACGCTGCTCGGCAAGTACCTCTGCTACGCGCTGCTCGCGGTCGCGCTCGACCTCGTCTGGGGCTACGTCGGAATCTTGAGCTTGGGCCACGGCACGTTCTTCGCGCTCGGGGGCTATGCGATGGGCATGTACCTCATGCGGCAGATCGGCGCGCGCGGGGTCTACGGCAATCCCGAGCTTCCGGACTTCATGGTGTTCCTGAACTGGGACAAGCTGCCCTGGTACTGGCACGGTTTCGAGATGTTCTGGTTCGCGATGGCCATGGTCGCGCTCGTGCCGGGACTGCTAGCGTTCATATTCGGCTGGCTCGCATTCCGTTCGCGCGTTACCGGCGTGTATCTCTCGATCATCACCCAGGCGCTGACCTACGCGCTGATGCTCGCGTTCTTTCGGAACGAGATGGGCTTCGGCGGCAACAACGGGCTCACTGATTTCAAGGAAATACTCGGTCACAGCCTCCAGAGCGACGGCACGCGCGTGGTGCTATTCCTTACGTCGGCGCTCGCGCTCGCCGGGGGCTACATCGCGTGCCGCTACATCGTCACGTCGAAGCTCGGCCGCGTGGTCGCCGCGGTACGCGATGCCGAGAGCCGCGTGCGCTTTACCGGCTTCCGCACCGAGGGCTTCAAGCTCTGGGTGTTCACCTTCTCGGCGATCCTCGCCGGCATCGCAGGCGCGCTCTACGTGCCTCAGGTCGGCATCATCAACCCGACCGAGTTCCAACCGCTGAACTCGATCGAGCTGGTCGTCTGGGTCGCGATCGGCGGCCGTGGCACGCTCTACGGCGCGGCGCTCGGCGCAGCCGTCGTGAACTACGCGAAATCGACCTTCACGGCCGTGCTGCCTGAAGCGTGGCTCTTCGTGCTCGGAGCGCTGTTCGTGCTCGTCACGGTCGCGCTGCCGAAGGGCTTGGCGGGAATCGCGAGCCGCTTCCGCAAGGTGGGCCATGCAGGAGCTTGACCCCGCGCGCCACGCCCCCCACCCGTCCGCCGTCGAGGCCACCGCTGCCCTGACGAGGCTTGCGAAGCGCGCCGAGGCGCCGATCGCGCCGGGCGGCATCAACGGGCCTCACCAGTGGGTGCTCTACCTCGACAAGATTTCCGTGAGCTTCGACGGCTTCAAGGCGCTCGACAACCTGAACCTCTACATCGAGCGCGGCGAGCTCCGCTGCGTGATCGGCCCGAACGGCGCCGGCAAGACCACGATGATGGACGTCGTCACGGGCAAGACGCGTCCCGACGAAGGGCAGGCGTTCTTCGACGGTCGCATCGATCTCTTGAAGCACGACGAGCCCGAGATCGCCGGGTGGATCGGACGCAAATTCCAGAAACCGACCGTGTTCGTGAACCACACCGTGCTCGAGAACCTCGAGCTCGCCGGTCTGCGCAACAAGGGTGTGTGGGCCACCCTCGTGAAGAGAACGACGGGCGAGGAGCGCGACCGCATCGACGCTTCGTTAAAAACGATCGGCCTCGTCGAGCACGCGTCCAGGCCGGCCGGCGCGCTGTCGCACGGCCAGAAGCAGTGGCTCGAGATCGGCATGCTGCTGATGCAGAACCCCGCCGTGCTGCTCGTCGACGAGCCTGTGGCGGGCATGACCAAGCAGGAGACCCAAACCACGGCCGAGCTGCTGACTTCGCTCGCGGGCGAGCACTCGGTGGTGGTCGTGGAGCACGACATGGAGTTCGTGCGCTCGATCGCGCGGCGCGTCACGGTGCTGCACGAGGGTCACGTGCTCGCCGAAGGCACGATGGACGCCATCCAGAACGATGCGCGCGTGATCGAGGTGTATCTCGGTGAGTGACCGTCTGAAAATAGGGACTGGTTGCTTTTTCAGGACGACGCGCCGACGACCGGCGACCCGGCCGAAAAGTAACCTGTCCCTATTTTTCGACGCCGAAGGAGTCCGCGGGTGCTAGAGGTCAGCGGGCTCAATCAGTCGTACGGGCAAAGTCACACGCTGTGGGACGTCGAGCTCGCTGTGCCGCGCGGCACGTGCGTGAGCTTGATCGGACGCAACGGCGTCGGCAAGACGACGCTGCTCGGTTGCCTCATGGGCCTCGTCGCGGTGCAGTCCGGCGCGATCCGCTTCGACGGCCGCGACCTCACGCGCGCCCGGCCCGAGGAGCGCGCGCCACTCGGCATTGGCTTCGTGCCGCAAGGCCGGATGATCTTCCCGCTGCTCACGGTCGAGGAGAATCTGCGCGTCGGTCTGCCCAGCGCCGGGCGCTGGGCGGCAAGCGCCGGCGCGGCGAAGACTGCGCGCAAAAACATTCCCGACCTGGTGTTCGATCTGTTTCCCGTGCTCAAGTCGATGCTCGGCCGCCGTGGCGGCGACTTGTCGGGTGGCCAGCAGCAGCAGCTCGCGATCGGTCGCGCGCTCGTGCTCGAGCCGAGGATGCTGATCCTGGACGAGCCCACGGAAGGCATTCAGCCGAGCATCGTGAAGGAGATCGGCGACGTCATCGAGCGGCTGCGGCGCGATCTCGGCATGACCGTGCTCGTCGTCGAGCAGAAGCTGCCGTTCGTGCGCCGCTTCTGCGACCGGTTCTGTGTCATGGACAAGGGCCGGATCGTGGCGACCGGCGCCATGGCTGCGCTCACTGACGACCTCGTTCGGGCGCATCTGTCGGTGTAGCGAAATGGAAGACCTCCTGCTCGGATTGTCGATGTCGCCACACTGGCAGCACAGCTTGCTTCTCGGCGTGGGATTCGGCTTGGTTCACGCGTTCGATGCCGACCACCTCGCCACGATCGGCGGTCTCGCGATCAACAATCGGCGGCTCACACCGGCGGGTTACGCGCTGCGCTGGGCACTCGGCCATGGCATCTCGCTCGGTCTCGTGGCCATCGCGGCGCTCGGCCTCGGATTCGCGCAAGTCGTCGACTGGACTTTGTACGGCGAATTCGTCGTTTGCGCCGCTCTGCTCATGATCGGCACGCAAGGGCTACTCGCGGCACGACGGAGCACGGTGCGCGAGCACGGTCAGTCCGCGCCGCGCGCGCACGTGCACCTGTTCGCGCCATTTCACACGCACGGCCGCTCGGGCCGTGCCGGCGTCGCGCTCGGAATGGTCCACGGCAGCGCCGGCTCCGCCGCCGTGCTCGCGCTGCTGCCGCTCTCGCGACTGCATGGCGGGTTCGCGAACGCGTTGTATCTCTTCTCATTCTCCGCCGGTGTCGCCCTCGGCGCGCTCGCGTTCGCCACCGTGTTCGCGGCATTCGCGCGACGCTCGCTCGCGGCCGGCGCGCGGATCACGCGCGGGTTCCAGGCCGCCGTCGGCGCGCTCGCGATCGCGAGCGGCGCGTGGCTGTTCCTCGAGATCGCGTATGGCAGCAGTTGAATCGTCGCTCGGCGCCTGGCGCGGCGCGCTGGCGCTCGAATTCGCGGTACGCGGAGGCCGCACGATAGTCGCCGAGCGCCGCCACGAAGGGCCGTTCTGCATCCAGCGGCCGTTCCATCCCGGCGACGGCGTGTGTCACGTCTATTTGCTGCATCCGCCCGGCGGCCTTGCGGGCGGCGACGAGCTCGTGCTCGACACGGCGGTCGCGAACGGCGCGGCCTCGCTGCTCACGACGCCGGCCGCGACGAAGTTCTATCGCAGCGACGGCCCCGCGAGCGTGCAGACGCAGGCGCTTCGGGTCGCCGCCGGGGCGTCCCTCGAATGGCTACCGCTCGACACCATTCTCTTCGGCGGCAGCCGCGCTCGGATCACAACCGACGTGCACCTCGACTCGGGCGCGCGCTTCGCCGGTTGGGAGATGACATCGCTGGGCCGGCCGTTGTCTGGCGACCGATACGCGACAGGCGCGCTCGAGCAGCGCACGCGGATCTACGTCGACGGCGAGCCGCGGCTCCTCGAGCGGCTCGCCTGGAACGCCGGCGACGCGCTGCTGGCGGCGCCATGGGGCGTCGCGGGCTTCGTCGTCTGCGGCGCACTGTACGCGTACCCCGCCGACGCGGCGGTACTCGAGCAGGTGCGGCACCTTCTCGGCACGGCGGCCACGTCACTCGACGACGTGGACGCGGCCGCGCGGGCCGACCCGCCGCTTGCCGCGGGCAACGCGCCGTACTGCGGCGCGACGTTGCTCCGCGACTTGCTCGTCGTGCGCGCGCTTGGCGCGTCGCCCGAGGAGCTGCGCGCCATGTTCGAGACGCTCTGGTGCGCAATTCGCCCTGCCGTGATCGCTCGTGCCCCCTGCCGTCCGCGAATCTGGAGAACCTAGAGAGATGCCATGGAGCTCACGCTCAGAGAGAAAGACAAGTTGCTGCTATTCCTCGCCGCTCAACTCGCAAGCGCGCGTAGAGCGCGCGGCGTGAAGCTGAACTATCCGGAGAGCGTCGCGCTGATCTCGGCCGCGATCCTCGAGGGCGCGCGCGACGGCAGGTCGGTCGCCGCGCTCATGAGCGAAGGCGCCACGATCCTGAGTCGCGACGACGTCATGGACGGTATCCCCGAGATGCTCACCGAAGTCCAGGTCGAGGCCACTTTCCCCGACGGCACGAAGCTCGTGACCGTGCACAATCCGATCGTTTGAGGCGCTGCGTGACTCCCGGCGAATATTTCATCGACGACGGCGACATCGAGCTCAACGCGGGGCGCGCGACCGTGACCGTCAAAGTCGCGAACACCGGCGACCGCCCGATCCAGGTCGGCTCGCACTACCACTTCTTCGAAACCAACGACGCGCTCACGTTCGACCGCGACGCGACGCGCGGCTTTCGCTTGAACATCCCAGCCGGTACGGCCGTGCGCTTCGAGCCGGGACAAGAGCGAACAGTGGAACTCGTGGCCTACGCGGGCGACCGCATCGTGTTCGGCTTTCTCGGGCGCGTGTCGGGACCGCTCGACGCGCCACCGAAAAAGAGGGCGAAGCGCCCTGCCCGCGCCAAGGAACGCAAGAGGAAACGGTCGTGACGAAGATCTCGCGCCGCGCCTACGCCGACATGTTCGGCCCGACGACGGGCGACCGCGTGCGACTCGCCGACACCGAGCTCGTGATCGAAGTCGAGAAAGACCACACCGTGTACGGCGACGAGGTGAAGTTCGGCGGCGGCAAAGTGATTCGCGACGGCATGGGTCAGAGCCAACGCGCGGCCGCGGACGCCGTCGACACCGTGATCACGAACGCGCTGATCGTGGACTGGTGGGGCATCGTCAAAGCCGACGTCGGCATCAAGGACGGCCGCATCGCCGGCATCGGTAAAGCCGGCAACCCGGATACACAGCCCGGCGTCACGATCGTGATCGGCCCGGGCACGGAAGCGATCGCCGGCGAAGGCCAGATCCTCACCGCCGGCGGCATCGACTCGCACGTCCATTTCATCTGCCCGCAGCAGATCGACGAAGCGCTGCACTCCGGCATCACCACGATGATCGGCGGCGGCACCGGCCCCGCTACCGGCACCAACGCAACCACCTGCACGCCCGGCCCCTGGCACATTGCGCGAATGCTGCAGGCGGCCGACGGCTTCGCCATGAATCTCGGCTTTCTCGGCAAGGGCAACGCGAGCCGGCAAAGGCCGCTCGCCGAGCAAATCGAGGCCGGCGTGATCGGGCTCAAGCTCCACGAGGACTGGGGCACGACGCCGGCAGCGATCGACACTTGCCTCGCGGTGGCCGACCGTTACGACGTGCAGGTCGCGATCCACACCGACACGCTCAACGAGTCCGGCTTCGTGGAGACCACTCTCGCGGCATTCAAGGGCCGCACGATCCACACCTATCACACCGAGGGCGCGGGCGGCGGCCACGCGCCCGACATCATCAAGGCGTGCAGCGAGGCCAACGTGCTCCCATCGTCGACGAACCCGACGCGGCCGTATACGGTGAACACGGTGGACGAGCACCTCGACATGCTGATGGTGTGCCACCACTTGGATCCCGGCATCCCCGAGGACGTGGCGTTCGCAGAGTCGCGGATCCGCCGCGAAACCATCGCGGCCGAGGACATCCTCCACGATCTCGGCGCGTTCTCGATGATCTCGTCCGATAGTCAGGCGATGGGCCGCGTCGGCGAAGTGGTGACGCGCACTTGGCAGACCGCGCATAAGATGAAGGTGCAGCGCGGCGCGCTGCCGGAGGACGACGCCCGCAGCGACAACTTCCGCGTGAAGCGCTACGTTGCGAAGTACACGATCAATCCCGCGATCACGCACGGCGTCGCCGAGCACGTCGGCTCGGTCGAAGTCGGCAAGCTCGCGGACTTGGTCCTTTGGAAGCCAGCGTTCTTCGGCGTGAAGCCGTCGCTGATCCTAAAGTGCGGAATGATCGCGGCGGCCCCGATGGGCGACCCGAACGCGTCGATCCCGACGCCGCAGCCCGTACACTATCGGCCCATGTTCGGCTCGTTCGGACGCGCGCTCGAGCGCTCGTCGGTGACGTTCGTGTCCGCGGCGGCGCTCGCCGCCGGCGTCGGCAAGAAGCACGGACTCGCGAAGCCGCTGCTTGCGGTACGCAACACGCGCACGATCGGTAAGGGCGACATGCGGCTCAACAGCTACCGGCCGCGCATCGAGGTCGATCCCGAAAACTATCAGGTGCGGGCCGACGGCACGCTGCTCACGTGCGAGCCCGCGAAGACCCTGCCGCTCGCGCAGCGCTATTTCTTGTTTTGAGGAGCCCAGTCATGCCGACGACATCCGACTCTCTTTCGCCGCCGGCGCTCGTGATTTTCGGCGAGCACCTGCCGGCCCGTACGGCGTCCGGCTCGGCCGCGCGGCACGCCGCGGCGCGCGCGCGGCCGGTGGCCGACTACCTCGTGCTGCCGTTCGAGCAGCGGCAGAAGACGCGGCAGCGGTTGAAGCTCGCGTCGGGTCGCGAGATCGGCGTGCAGCTGCCGCGCGGCACCGTGCTGCGCGGCGGCGACCGCCTCCGCGCCGACGACGGCACCGTCATCGAGGTCGTGGCGGCACCCGAGCGGGTCTCGACGGTGCGCTGCCGCGATCTCAGGGAGCTCGCGCGGGCGGCCTATCACCTGGGCAATCGGCACGTGGCGCTCGAGGTCGGGGACGGCTGGGTTCGCTATCTCACGGATCACGTGCTCGATGCGATGGTCGCGCAGCTCGGCTTGCCCGTGGCGCACGAGGTCGAGGCGTTCGAGCCCGAGGCCGGCGCGTACGGCGGCCATGGTCACTCGCACGGGCACGGCAACGAGCACGCGCGCGACGGCCAAGCCGAATCGAGCGCAGGTCGCGACGATGTTGCAGGCGGCACACCGCGCTACGTCTATGGTCCGCAGCGCAACGGTTGGCATCCGCATGGACGCTAGAGCGCTCAAGCTGTGGCAGCTGATCAGCCCGACTCTGCCCGTCGGCGCCTACAGCTACTCGCAAGCGCTCGAATACGTGATCGAGAGCGGTGACGTGCGAGGCGAGGCCGGCGCGCTGGCGTGGATTGCTGGCGTGCTGGAGCAAGGCATCGCCGCGGCCGACCTGCCGATTCTGTTGCGCGTGCACCGGGCGCGCGGCGCGGGCGACGTCGACGCGGTGCGTCGCTGGAGCACCGTGCTGGGCGCGTTGCGCGAAACGTCGGAGCTCAGGTTGGAAGACCTCGCTATGGGCGGCGCGCTCGCGCAGCTCGTGGAGGCCCTGGGCACGCCCGCGCTGCCGCGCCCGCTGCCGTTCGCCAGCGCATTCGCGATCGCGTGCGCGGACTGGTCGATCGCGGGAGACGATGCATGCACCGGGTATGCGTGGGCCTGGTGCGAGGCGCAAGTCGCGGCCGCCGTGAAGCTCGTGCCGCTCGGGCATACGTCCGGCCAGCGGTCGCTGCTCGCGCTCGGCGAGCGGATCCCCCGGGTCGTCGAGCGCTCGCTCGCGGTGGGCGACGACGACATCGGCCTGTCGCTGCCCGGGCTCGCGATCGCGAGCGCGCGTCACGAAACCCAGTACACGCGTCTGTTCCGTTCCTGAGGAGTGCCATATATATGAGTAACGACATCCTGCGAATCGGCGTCGGTGGTCCCGTCGGCTCCGGCAAGACGAGCCTCATCGACGCACTCTGCAAGCAAATGCGCGAGCGTTACCACATCGCCGTGGTCACCAACGACATCTACACGCAGGAAGACGCGCAGATCCTGATCCGGTCGAAAGCGCTCGCCGAGGATCACATCATGGGCGTCGAGACCGGCGGCTGTCCGCACACCGCCATCCGCGAGGATGCGTCGATGAACCTCGCGGCAATCGACTCGATGGTCAATAAGTTTCCGACTCTCGACCTCATCTTCGTGGAGAGCGGCGGCGACAACTTGAGCGCGACGTTCAGCCCCGAGCTCGTCGACCTCACGATCTACGTGATCGACGTGGCAGCCGGCGACAAAATCCCGCGTAAGGGGGGCCCCGGCATCACACGCTCCGACCTCCTGATCATCAACAAGATCGACCTCGCGCCGATGGTCGGCGCTTCGCTCGAGGTCATGCAGCGCGACACGCTCAAGATGCGTGGCGATCGCCCGTGGATTTTCGCGAACGTCAAGCAGCGTCTCGGGCTCGATCTGGTGGAGCAATTCATCGTGCGCGCCGGAATGCTCGAAGCCGCTTGAGGTGCCGGATGCTCCGCGAAGGCCGAGAAGCACCGCTCAGCGCAGTGGCAAAATCGAGAAGCGGCGCTCAGTAGGCTGGGCGCCCGTGGCTCTATGCTGGGGACCTGGTTTGCTCGCCCACGGGAGATTCGATGATCGTTCGTTTCGCCGCCGCTCTTGCTCTCGCCGCCGTCGTCGTCTCGGTGTCCGCGCAGGACGCGGCCCAGCCGACGAGCACGTTCTTCGAGCAAGCGAAGATCACGGTCAACGAGCGCGCCCACGCCGACGGCTACCTGCGTGTGCGCGTGCAGCCCGAGAACGGCGTGGCCCACGAGGGCACGATCGCGATCCACAAGCACATGAGCGAGAACGACATCGCGAAGGGCATCGCGAAGGCGCTCGAGCCCGTGCTTGGCCCGGACTACACGGTCGACCGCGACGCCGGCGAGCACGTGAAGATCAAGAAAGCGAAGAAGAGCGTCGCCAACTTCTCCGTGGAGATCGCGTTCAACGCGCCGGGTTTCTCGGTGGTCCTCGATAACTGAGGGCGTCGCGCGCCAACACCCGCCACGACGGCCCGCGCCGCTTCATCCAAACGAACAGCGCGGCGCCGAGCACCACGTAACCCAGCATCGGCAGCACGCCTCCTTCGCCGTCGAGCAGCGCGAGGTTCGTGCTCGCGAACAGCTTCGGATAGAGCCACTGCGAGATCGTGTTGTGGAAGCTGTGCAGGAACACGGCCGGCCACAACGTCTTGGCGCGGTACGCAAGCCACGCGATCACGAACGAGATCGGCAAGTCGCCAACCGCGAACAGCAACAGGCTCCTGGCGAAACCGCCCTCGTTGAGATAGCCGGCGCCCACCATCAACGGCGCGTGATAAGCGAGCTGGCAGAGCCACACGACGATCACGCTCGAGCGCATGCCGGCCGCGTCGAGACGCGGTTGTAGATAGCCGCGCCAGCCGAGCTCCTCGCCCATCGCGTTGAACGTTCCCCAAACCCCGAGGATCGCGAGATTTAGACCCAAGTTCGCGAGAATCTGCGGCGTGCTGGTCCATTTGCCGCCGCCGGGATTCCAATGCACGAAGCCCGCAGTCCAGCCGACAGCGTGGGCCGCGCCGTACACCGCGAGGGGAATCAGGAACGGCGCCAGGATCACCCACGGGCCGGTCGTGCCCCAGCGGCGCAGCGTCAACACGGAGCGGAAGTCGCGGTCCACCGTGCGCCGCGCGACGAGGCGCCCGAGCGCGGGCGCCCACATCGCGATCGGCACCAACGCGCTCCACTGCGGCGAGGTCACGGTCCAGCCCATTCGCCAGCAAACGAGCGCAACCGCCGTCGTCGCACCCGCCGCGATGGCCATCAGCACGAGCACGGGTTGCCACGGGATCGTCGGCGTGCTGGAGGAGTCTTCGGCGCTCATTCAGACCCCTTTCTCGTTCGGCCGCTGCGCCCCGATGCGCGCGAGCGCGGCGCCGGTGAACGCCGTGTCGTGGGTGATCTCGCGAATCGCGAAGCTCGGCGGCTGGTAGATCTCTGCCGACCGCTCGTCGCGGAACTCGATCTCGAAGACGGCGATCCCCCCCACGGGCTCGAGATAGACGTCGAGAGAACCGCCGCTCAATTCATAACGGCGCTTGCGCGTGCGCTCGCCGGGCAGGCTCGACAACCGCTGGTACTCTCGTTCGGTGAGATACACGTTGGTGATCGGCTCGGAGAACGGGCCGCACCAGCCATACTTCTTGCCGAGCTTGAACGTGACCTCGGCCGCCGGGCCGGTGACCCTGCGCAGACGCAATCTCGACTCGGCGACATACAGATCGTCGATCTCTCGAAAGGGATGGGAAATCAGCCCGTCGACCGCCGCGAGATCCGCGAGCCAGCGCCGCTCGATCTCGACGAGCGCGTACTTCGGCGTGTCGACCACTCGCTTGCGCTCGCCTACAGCCGGTCCGTCGCCGTGCGCCGGCCGAACCGCGTGGTCGCCGCGAACGCCTCGTCGTGATGGATCGGGTTGTTGTCGCCGGCCGCGTTCGCGAACGCGCCGACCATCTCCGGCGTCAGCGTCACTGCGGAAGAGAATCGTTCTCTTGGATGGGCTCTCATGGACGTGTGCTCGCGCTCGTCAGCCGAGCGGCATCTCGTAGCGGATCTCCGCAAGCGCCTTCCCTGCGATCTCTACGCTCCGTTCCACGGACGGCGCGAACCCCGCGGCCCTGTAGAAGCGAATCGCTCGCTCGTTGTCGGCAAGCACCCAAAGCGTCGCGCGACGGAAACCGCTCTCCTGCAAGCGACGTCGAGCCGTGAGCCACAGTGCGCGGCCCGTGCCGGTCGACCAATGCTCGGGCGACACGTACACGGCTTCGACCTCTCCCGTGTCCGCGGCCGCGTCTGCGTCTCGCGAAGGTCCGAAAGCGATCCATCCGATCACGCCCTCCGACTCCTCGGCGACCCAGATTTCGGGCGGCGCGCTCGCAAGCTCGGCACGCCAACTCACGGCCTCGTCGATCGATAGCGAGCTCAGATCGTGAGCGGGAACGATGCTTGGGTACGCCGCCTGCCAGCCACGCACGTGGACGGTCGCGATACCCAGCGCGTCCTCCACCTGCCCCGGCCTCACTTTCATTGCAGCGCCCTGCTCCCTCTGTGCCGGCGGATATTACCAATTGGCGCACAGCCGCTCGGTCGCCGGGCTGGTCGGCACGGGGTCGCGGGCCGACCGCTAACGCGACAGTCTTTTCAAAGTCATAGAGTTACCACGGAATCTTCAACAAACAGTCACATCGGTTGCCTACCTTCCTCGACACCGTCCTCGAAGGATTTGAGCGCCATGCCCACGCCGGACTCCGCCGCGACGTTTCGCCGCGTCCTATTCCTCGGCAGCAGCAACTACTATCGCAGCCGCTTTTGCGAGGAGTACTTCAACCATCACGCCGCCGGCGCTCGCGTCGCCTGGCAGGCGATCTCGCGCGCGCTACGCGCGCAGCCGTCTACGCTGAATCCGGGACCCATGAGCGCGTTCGCCGTCGAGTACCTGGCGCAACGCGCCATTCGACCGATCAATCACCTGCGCCTGCCGCTGGAGGTCACGAGCTTCGACTGGCACACGAGCGACGTGCTGGTCGCGATGAACGAGGCCGAGAACCGGCCGATGCTCGAGTCGGCATGGCCGACCTACGCGAGCGCCGTCCGCTACTGGACGGTCGCCGACGTCGACCTGCTCGCGCCGACGTCCGCTCTGCACCGGCTGCAACGACACGTCACGTCCCTGCTCGACGAGCTCGCCGCGGCCCGAGCGTCGCAGCGCGCCGCCGAGCCCGAGCGGCTCGCGATCTGAAGAGCGCGGGCGATGCCGCGGCCGCCCGCCCGCCCAGGTCCCGCGCTCCCGCTCGCTGCTGGTAGCGATCTCCGCCGCGGCGGATAATCGGCTGCACGACGGACCGCGCACGGAGGCGCCGTTGCGCTACGAGAACCCCGAGGGAAGCGCGAAGCGATCGCACATCGTCACGCGGCTGCCGACGCTGATCGGCCGCTTCATCCAGCACGCGTTCAAGTCGCAGACCTCCGATTTGAGCCACGTGCTCCCGCACGACGAGACGCTGCGAATGCTCGACGCGCTCCGCGGCCGGAGCTCCGTCACCTGGATCGGTCATATGACCGTGCTGCTGAAGGTCGACGGTCGTACGATCCTCGCGGATCCCTGGTGGTCGAGCTACGCGAGCCCGGTGCCGGGGCTCGGCCCGAAGCGCTACGTGCGGCCGGCGCTCGCGATCGACGAGCTGCCGCCGATCGACGTCGTGATCGTCTCGCACAGCCACTACGACCACCTCGACCTGGCCACGATCGGAGCGCTGCCGAACCGCGAGCGCATCGCGGCCGTGGTGCCGCTCGGCTTGGGCGACTTCTTTCGGGAGCGCGGCTACGGCAAGGTCGTCGAGCTCGGTTGGGAGGAGTCGACGACGGTCGCGGGAATCACGTTCACCGCGCTGCCCACGATCCACTTCTCGCAGCGGCGCCCGTTCAAGCTCAACGACACGCTCTGGGCCGCATTCGCCATCGAGGGCCCGAGCGGCGTCCGCGTCTACTTCGAGGGCGACTCCGACTACGGCCCCGTCCACGCGAAGATCGGACGCCGCTGGGGCGGTTTCGACATCGCTCTGCTGTCGATCGGCGGATTCCACAACAGCGGAGTCCACTGCACACCCGAGGACTGCGTGCGGCTCGGCATGGACTTGGGCGCGCGCGTGCTCGTGCCGCTGCACTGGGGCACCATCTATCTCGGCGAAGGCCCCCCGCACGGTCTACCGGCACGCTTCGCCGCGGCCGCGCTCGACCGCGGCGTGCGCAAGGAGGACGTCTGGCGGATGCGCATCGGCGAGACCCGTGCGCTCCCCGAACCGAGGCTTGCCCGCGGCCCTCGCGCGACGACCACGGACGCGGCCGAACCGGCCGGCGCGCTCGGCGCGACGGTCGGCTAGTGCCTGTCCAGCCTGCGCTGACCAGCGGTCGTCCCGAAACCGGAACACGTTGACCGATCGCGGGACGTCGCGAGGCGCGATCGCACCGCTCGCCCGCGCAGCGGCGGGCGCGGCCAGCGGTTTTGCGAGCGTGGCATAGCCGTTGCATCGCCTGCCCGGCGTAATAGGCTAGGACGCTCATGAATCACCCCACTGCTCAATCACCGGCGCGGGTGCCGGCCAGCAGCCGCTTCGTCGGCGTGCTCGACGGTTTACACCGCGACGTTCGCTATGCATCTCGCACGTTGCTGCGGGCGCCGCTCGCGGCCGCGACGATCGTCGTGACGGTGGCGCTCGGCCTCGGGCTCGTGGCGGCCGTATTCACGATCTTGAACGCGGTGGTCTTTCGTGTCGACGAGGTTCGCAACCCCCATGAGATCTTCGGCGTCGAACGGCTGCGTTCCGCGGTCGCCGAGCCCGAGAAGTTCACGCGCGCACAGTACGAAGCGCTGCTGCGCGAGACGGACGTGTTCGCCGACGCCTTCGCGAGCACCTCGGATGCGCAGGCCTGGATCGAGGGCGTGAGGAGAGAGGGCCGGCTCGTCAGCGGCAATTTCTTCGGCGTGCTCGGCGTGAGCGCCGCGCGTGGCCGCGCGCTCACGCCCTCCGACGACGAGCCCGGCCGCCCTCCCGTGATGGTGTTGAGCCATCGCGCCTGGGTGCAGCAGTACGACGCCGATCCCAACGTGGTCGGCCGCACCTATAGGGTGAACGGCACGTCGTTCGAAGTGATCGGCGTGACGCCGGAACGCTTCCGCGGGCTCGAGGTCGTCGCCGCGCCCGATTTCTGGGCGCCGCTCTCGACGCTCGACCTATTCCGCCAGCCGGGTGAGCGCGCAGAGTCCAGCGGCCTCGACGTCGTTGGGCGGCTCGAGCCCGCCATGTCGAGCGGCCAGGCGGTCGCGCGACTCGTCGCGTGGGACGCGCAGCGCGCGGAAGAGGAACGCTCCGGCGAGCGCGCCGCCGCGAGCCTCGTGCTTACGCCGAGGCCCGGCACGATACCGCGGCCGGCCGAAGCCATGCTGGTGTTCATGCCGTTGTTCTTTGCGTTCGGCCTCATCCTCATGATCGGCTGCGCGAACGTGGCCAACCTGTTGCTCGCGCGTTTGGTCGCACGCCAGCGTGAGATCGGCGTCCGCCTCGCGATCGGCGCGTCGCGCCGGCGCGTGGTGTGGCAGCTGCTCACCGAGAGCTTGTTGCTCGCGCTGATCGCCGCCGCGTTGGCGTTCGCCATTTCGCGCATCGTGCTCACGGGCATCGTGTACGCGTTGACGACGAGCTTCCCGCCGGATATCGGCAACTTGCGTATCGCCGTGCCGCCCGCGGACTGGCGCGTGGCGCTGTTCCTCGTGATCGCCGCCATGGCCTCGACCGTGTTCTTCGCGCTCGCGCCCGCGCTCCGCGCCACGCGCTCGGAGGTCACGCGCTCGATTCACGGCCAGATCGTGAGCGGCAGCCGTCGCGGCAGCGCGCGGGACGCGCTCGTGGCGTTGCAGGTGACCGGATCCGTGCTGCTGCTGGTGTGCGCCGCGATGTTCCTGCGCAGCGCGTGGGCGGCCGCGACGCGCGATCCCGGCGTGCGCACGGCCGACGTCGTCAACGTGGCCGTGCTCGACGAGCAGAAACGTGGCGCCATTCTCGAAGCGGTGCGCGACGATCCGTCCGTCGCCGCGGTCGCGGCCTCGTGGCCCGGTTTTCTCGGCGGCCTCGCGGGCGCACCGGCCTACGGCGAGGGTGCGAACGGCAAGTCGGTCGTCAAGTACCAGTTCGTGTCGCCGGAGTTCTTCGGCGTCCTCGGCATCGAGGTCGTGCGCGGCCGCGGCTTCGCCGACACGGAGCGCAACCCCACCGAAGCCGTGGCCGTCGTCTCCGAGAGCGTGGCGCGCGAGCTATGGCCGGGCAGCGACGCCCTCGGGCAGGTGCTGCGCGTGGAGCCGGACCCGACGATCGGGCGGCCCGCGTCTGCTCCGCCGCTCGCGGCGCAGCCGTCCGACGACCCCATGCTGCGCGCGCGCACGGCGGTGGTCATCGGCGTGACCCGCGACGTTGCCGGGTTTCAGGTCGGCGGCATCAAGCTCGCCGGCGCCGGCGTCTATATGCCGGTGAGCGCGGAGGCCGCGAGCACGGCGCTGATCACGCGCGTGCGCGGCGACGCCGAGCGCATCCGCTACGCACTCGTCGATCGGTTGGCGGCCATCGACCCCAACATGGCCGAGGTCTCGACACTAGGAAACCTGGCTCGCACGGACACGTACATCCTCGGGATCTCGTTCTGGCTCACGCTCGCGCTCGGCTCGCTCGCGTTGCTGCTCACGCTGTCGGGCCTGTTCAGCGTGCTCTCGTATCTCGTCGAGCAGCGCACGCGCGAGATCGGCGTACGCATGGCACTCGGCGCGACGAACCGCAGCATCGGCGGGCTCGTCCTGTGGCAGGCGGCTCGGCCCGTCGGCATCGGCGCGCTGCTCGGCTGCACGCTGACGCTGGGGCTCGGCGCCGCGCTCCTCGCCACGCCCGCGGCCGAGCAGATCGGCTCGACCGTGCGGCTCTTCGATCCCATCGCCTACGGCGCGAGCCTGCTATGCATCGTGGCGGCGTGCGCCGGTGCGGCGCTGGCTCCGGCGCTGCGCGCGGGACGCGTGAATCCGCTCGCGGCGCTGCGCCAGGACTGAGGCCCGGCGGGCGGGCCGCCCGCGGCCGCGACCCCCGCACTTGCCCCTTGGCGGGTTCTCCTTATACTACCCGGCCTCGGCTCGCCGCCTTTCCCTCTGACCCCAGGGTCAGACCCCAGGGTCAGACCGGCGCCATCAACCCCGTAGAGGAACCAAAGCGTGATTTCGGTCGCGAACGTCACCGTGCAATTCGGCGAGAAGCCCCTCTTCGAGGACGTGTCCGTCAAGTTCGGCAACGGCCATCGCTACGGGTTGATCGGCGCGAACGGCTCGGGCAAGACCACGCTGATGAAGGTGCTGGCCGGCGAGCTCGAGCCGACGCACGGCAACGTATCGGTGCAGGCGCATGCGCGCATCGGCAAGCTGCGCCAGGACCAGTTCGCGTTCGAATCCTTCAGCGTGCTCCACACGGTGATCATGGGCCACGAGCGGCTCTGGTCGATCCTGCAGGAGCGCGATCGGCTCTACGCGCTGCCGTCGCTGACCGAGGAGCAGGGACTCCACGCCGCCGAGCTCGAGAACGAGTTCGCGACGCTCGACGGCTACACCGCGGAGTCCGCGGCCGGCGAGCTGTTGCTCGCGGTCGGGATTCCCGAGTCGCAGCACTCGGGCCTGATGAGCGAGATCGCGCCGGGCTGGAAGCTGCGCGTGCTGCTCGCGCAGGTGCTGTTCGCGAATCCCGACGTGATGCTGCTCGACGAGCCCACCAACAACCTCGATATCGACACGATCCGCTGGCTCGAGGGCGTGCTCAACGACCGCAAGTGCACGATGATCATCATCTCGCACGACCGGCATTTCCTGAACACGGTCTGCACGCACATGGCCGATCTGGACTACCGCGAGCTCCGGATCTTCCCCGGCAACTACGACGAGTACATGACCGCCGCCACCCAGGCGCGCGAGCGCGTGCAGTCCGAGAACGCAAAGAAGAAGGACCGGATCGCCGAGCTCCAGGCATTCGTGAGCCGCTTCTCCGCCAACGCGTCGAAGTCCCGCCAAGCCACGTCGCGCGCGCGCCAGATCGACAAGATCGTGCTCGAGGAGGTGAAACCCTCGAGCCGCATGAGCCCCTACATCAAATTCGAGCAGGACAAGAAGCTGCACCGGCTCGCGGTGAGCCTCGAGACGGTGACGAAGAGCTTCGGCGACCGGCAGATACTCCGCGACGTCACGCTGAACATCCAGGCGGGCGACCGCGTGGCCGTAGTCGGACCGAACGGCATCGGCAAGACCACTTTGCTGCGCTGCATCATGGGGGAGCTCGAGCTGAATCACGGCACCGTGAAGTGGGCCGAGAACGCCGACGCGGCCTACATGCCGCAGGACCACGGAGCCGCCTTCGACAACGGCTTGAACGTGTTCGATTGGATGCACTCGAAGCGCAAGCCGCGTGACGACGACCAGGCGATCCGTGCGGTGCTCGGCCGGATGCTGTTCAGCCGCGACGAGATGGCGAAAGGCGTCGACAAGCTCTCGGGCGGCGAGCGCGGCCGCATGTTGTTCGGCGAGATCACCCTCCGGCGGCCGAACATCATCGTGATGGACGAGCCCACCAACCATCTCGACATGGAGTCGATCGAGTCGCTGAACTTGGCGCTCGAGAACTTCCCCGGCACCGTGATCTTCGTGAGCCACGATCGCCAGTTCGTGTCGTCGATCGCGACGCGGATCATCGAGCTCACGCCGACGGGCGTCATCGACTTCGGCGGCAACTACGACGACTACCTGCGGAGCCGCGGCATCGCGATCGACTTGAAGCGCGCCGCGAGCCAGTGAGTCGCGACCGGCGCGCTCGACGCGCAGGCCGCAACCCCACCGTCACTCCCGTTTGAGATCGAGCGGCAACTCCATCCCGCTCTGCCGCCACTTGCCGGTCATCGTGTTCTTGTCGGCGAGCTTCGCCTCGTAAACGCCGGCGACCACACTAACGTCGAACCGAACGGACGAGCCGTCCATCGTCACGCTCTGCACCGGAATGCCCTTCGCGCCTTGATCGAGGCTGTCGAGCGTCGCCGCGAGCTTGCCGTCGGTCGTGACGCTCACATGGAACACCAGCCGCAGCTGGGTGCCGTTCGCGTCGAGCGCGCCCTGCCAGTCGCCCGCGAGCTCGGTAGCCGACGGCTGGGCGAAGGTCGAGAACGCGAGCAGCGCGAGAACACCGATGAAACCCAGCCGTTTTGCGGCACCAATGAACGTTCTTTCCGTCACTTCTTGGTCTCCTCTTCGTCGGTAAAGATGTCTTCGATCTTCAGTTGAAAAACGCGGGCGATCTTGAACGCGAGCGGTAAGCTCGGGTCGTATTTCTCGGTCTCGATCGCGTTGACGGTCTGGCGCGACACCGCGAGCTCGCGCGCGAGGTCGCCCTGCGTCCAGTCGCGCTCGGCACGCAGGACCTTGAGCCGGTTCCTCATCGGTAGCGGAGCCACGCGACGACGTTGCCGATCACGTAGGCGAGCATCATGACGAGCACGTAGTGCTCCGGGTCGGCCGCCGGCGCGCCGACCCGCTCGAACAACGGATAGCTCGAGATCGCTACCCACATCGCGCCGAATCCGAACGCGAGCGCGCCGAGCTGGATCCCGCGTTGCAGCTCGTCAAGATCACGCAGGAAGCGCACGAACACGAGCACCGTTCCGATTGCGCCGAGCGCCGGCACGGCCGCAACGGCCCATGCGGCGGGCGCCACCACGATCTGGTGCTTCAGGACGTAAGCCGCCAGCAGCAACACCGCGGCCCACGCCGCGCACGCGGCCACGAACCACCCTGCGGCCCGCCGCTCGCGCTCGCTGCTGCCGAAGCACACCGTCCAAAAACCGCCGTCTCGACTGGGGTCCATGTCGTGCATCCTGTGCAAAATGTCAATGTACCTTTACATTATCGATGACGGCTGGCCATGTCAAGCATCCTTGTCCTCGGCGTGGGACGGCATGACGGGGCTAACACTTGCCGCGCCCTCCACGCTCTCGGTCGCGCCTTTCCACACGCGCGATCGTGCTGCACGGCGCGTCCCTGCAACGCGTCGGCTCGCTGAACCTTTCCGATTGCGCCCGGAACTCAACGATCGTGCGCTCGTGAGTCCGCAGTCGATCCGTCGGTCTGCAATCGGCTCATACCGACCCCGGTCTCTCGGGCGGAATCAAACCGCCTCCTCGAGAACAAGGAGACCGCCATGCGATACCCCAGAACCTCTCTGCTTTCGCTCGCTCTCGGCCTCGGAACGCTGTTGCCCGCCATCGCCTCGGCGGACGACGGTCACGAGCGCGAGATCGTCACCGTGGGCTTCGGCGCCGGTTTGAACACCGCGCAGCCCGGCAACTCCGCAAACCATCACGTAATCCCCGACACCATCAGGATTTCGGCGGGCGACGTGATCAGCTTCAACGTCGCCGGACTGCACGTCATCCGCGTGTACGGCAAGGGCGTGAAGCTCAGCGACGTGAAGCTCAACGTGCCGCAGGAGTGTCAGGTGAATCCGCCCACGGCGGCGGCTTGTGCCGGCCTTGGCGGCACGGTGGTGCCAACGGTACCGGCGGGCGCCTTGAGCGTCTTATATCAGGGACTGAACTCGATCCCGCTCGTCAATCCGCCGCCGCCGCCGAACCCGCCGCCGCCCCCGTTCGTGTTGCCGTCCACCGCAATCAACCGGATCGAGCCCGTTACCTTCCCCGAGCCTGGCCGCTACCTCCTGATTTGCGCCGTGCTCGAGCACTTCAACGACGGGATGATGGCCTGGATCGAGGTCACGCCGCCGGGCAAGGGCAACGGCCACGACGGTCACGGCGACCATCACGACTAGTCGACGGGCGACCAATCGACGGGCGGAGCGCGCCCCCGAGGGGCGCGCGAGCTCGGCCCACTAGCACCCTCGCGAAGGATCGCGAAGGATCGCGGCGAGCGCTCCGCCCGCCGCGTCAGACATGCCGCATGCGGCTGTAGGCCCACGGCGCCACCACGGCGGCGGACAGCGGCAGTAACGCCGCCGACCACGTCAGCGCCGCAACGGCCGGCGCGAGCGCTTCGATTGCCGCTCCCATTCCGCGCGCGACGAACGCGGCGACGCCCGCGAGCGCGATCCACGCGACGGCGATCGCCAGCAACTGCCCGGCGCGGAGAACCCGCGCCGCGACCGCACGCACGCTCACGTATCCCGTGCCGATCGGGATCGCAACCGCCACCGCCCACAGGTGCGCGCCGATCGCCGCTTCGCTCACGACATCGGTCGCGACGGCGAACGCGAGCCCGATCGCGTAGGCCACCACGGCCAGCGCGCCGAGCCAGAGCCGTGTGCCGTAGATCGCGCCGAGCGCCCGCACCGTGGCGAGCAACGCGATCACCGTCGCGAACGCGGCGACGCCGAGGACGACGACGCCCGCGACCTGCGCGGCCGGGCGGCCGGCGAGCGCGCGCCACAACGGCGCGGCGCCGGCGCCGTCGTAGAGCGGCAGCGACAGCGCGACGGCCGTTGCGATCAGCGCCCACGCACCCAGGATGGCCGCCACCGCGACGCCGATCTGCACCGCCGCGAGCCGCGCGGTTCCCATCGGTCGGGTGGCCTCGAAGGCGCTCATTGGCGCGCGCAACGACGACGCGCGATTCCAGAACGACGTGCTGACGCCGGAGAGAAACGGGATGAACACGGCCAACACCGCGAACGACAGGAGCACCATCAGGCCACCCTTCGTCGCGAGCGCCAGTGCCGCCGGCGCGAGCAGGGCGACCACTAGGCCCATCGCGATCACCGGCAGGCCGCGTGACCGCACCTCGATCCAAAGCTCGGCGGCCAGCGGCGACGAGGTCGGGCACGGGATGCGGATCACCGCGTCGACGGCGTCGCGGAAGTGCTCCACCATCCCCTTCTGCGCCGCGCGGCCGGGCGCGGCCGACGTGGAGCGGCCCTGCTCCGCCACGTCGTCGCCGTGGCGCTGCGCTTCGACGCCCTTTACGGTCGCCGCCCACGCGCCAACGGCTGCGAGCACGAGCAGCGCGTAGTGCTCAGGGCCGAGTTGCACGCTGTCCACTTGAAGCGGCGGCGGGACGAGGCGGCCGTTCGCCACGTGCCACGGGCCCATCCAGCGCAACACCGGGCCGCCGGCGATCAGGAGCGCGATCGTCGCGAGTAATCGCTTGACCTTGTTGCGCGTGAACCAGTTGCTGGCGCAAAAGAAGGCCATCGCGGCAGCCAGCAACGCGGCGACCGGAGCCACCGGCAACGGCGCGCCAAACCCGACGCGCAGCACGATCGCCGGCACCGCGTAGATCGCGGCGCAGATGAAGGCCATGTACGCCATCGGCACGCCCACGAGCAGCCGCGTCGACACCGGCCGAGAAAATGCGAGCGGCAGCGGATAGCCGGCAAAGGGATTCCTGCTCCAGGCGGCCACCGCCCCCGCCGGCGCGAGCGAGACGAGCAACATGAACGCGGCGAACGCAGCGCGCGGATCGGGTCCCGAGCGCGCGAATATCGCCCAGCCGGCCGCGAGCGCGATGATTCCGAAGAAGAGTACCTGGCGACACGTTATCCGCCACCACTCCCACAACATAGCGACGACGGGTCCACGCATGGCTACGCCGCCTCGGCACGCGGCGCGCCGCGCCCGACGCGCGCGACGAAGATCTCCTCCAGCGTGGCGTTGCGCGACTCCGAGATCTCGCCGCCGACGCTGCCGGCGGCGTCCCGCAGCCGCTCGACCGGGCCGGCATGCACGACGCTCCACGAGCGCGCGCCGCCCGAAGCCGTGAGCACCCCGTCGAGTGGCGGCAGCCGGTCCAACCGTTCCGCGAACCGCAGCTGGGTGACGTGATGCGCGCCGCACACGTCGTCGCGCATGCCGTCGAGCGCGATCTTGCCCTGATGGATCATCGTCACCCGATCGGACATGCGCTCTACCTCGTCGAGCAGATGCGACGAGAAGATCACGGTGCGCCCCTCGTCCGCGACCGTGCGAACGATCGCGTCGAGAATGTCTTGGCGCACGACCGCGTCGAGGCCGCTCGACGGCTCGTCGAGGATCAGCACCTGCGGCCGATGCGCGACGGCGAGCACGAGCCCCGTCTGCGCGCGCATGCCTTGCGATAAGCCGCCCACCTTCTTCTTCGCGTCGAGGCCGAACGTGTCGAGCAGCTCGCGCGCATAACGCATGTCCCAGCTCGGGTAATACGCCTGCGTGTAGCGCAGCAGCTCGTCGATGCGCATCCACTCCGGCATCTCGCGCTGCTCCGACAGATAACCGACGCGGCGCAGCACGTTGACGGGGTCGCGGACCGGGTCGAGCCCGAGCACGCGGACCGTGCCGCTCGTGGGCCGCAGCAGACCGAGCAGGTGCTTGATCAAGGTGGTCTTGCCTGCGCCGTTGACGCCGACGAGACCGTGCACCAAACCTTCGGTTGCGCGAAAGTCGACCGCGTCGAGCGCCTTCGTGGTGCCGAACTGGCGCGACAATCCCTGCACTTCCACTACATTCGTCATCGGCTTCTATTCCTCTCCGCTCGCCTTGTCGGCGGGCGTGTTTTCGGCCAGCAGCGCATGCCGGCGCTGAATCGACTTGAACAGCTCGTCGAGCGAGATGCCGAGGTGGCGTGCTTCCGCGAGCAGCGCGTCGATCCGTTCCTCGATGATGCGGCGCCGCTCGCGAGTGGCGAGCCGCGACGGGCCCGCATCCGAGACGAACGTGCCGGACCCATGCCGCTTGCGGACCACCCCGGCCGCTTCGAGCTCGCCGTACGCCTTCACGATCGTGTTCGGCGTGACCTTGAGCTGCAGCGCGAGCGTGCGAATCGGCGGCAGCTCCTCGCCCGCCTCGAGCACGCCCGACGCCACCATGTAGCGAACCTGGTTCACGATCTGCCTGTAGAGGGGAACGCCGTCGGCGAGGTTGATCTTGATGTCCATCGCGCTGTGTTCAAGTGTACCCGTATAGTGATACACTTTGCCGCGCGCTGTCAACCAGCGCCGATCGGGTCGGCCGCGCGGTTCTAGCGGGGCAGCACGAGCGGTAAGCCGAAGACCTCGAACAGCTGCGCGTTTCTGAAGTTCGTCAACACTTCGATCTCCGCGTCGCGTGTCGTCAGGACCTGAAGCGAGTGCGCGCGGAACCCGGCGCTCTCTTGCTTGCGACTGTACAGCCCGAACGCGGGCTGCCCATTCGCCGCCGTCCGCAACAGCCGGAATCCACCGTATCCGGCGACGCTCCACGCGCGGCCGAAGAAACCGCGGATCGCCGCTCGTCCCGCGTACCACTCGCGGTGGGGCGGCATGCGGAGGATCGCGTCGTCCTTCAGAAGCGAGACGAAGCCGTCGAGATCCGCGGCTTCCCAGGTCGCTACGTAGCGATCGAGCAGAGCACGGCGCGCTTCGTCCGGCTCGACCGGGCGATCCGACGCGTAGCGAGCGTCGAGCGTCGCCCGGGCACGCTGGAGCGCGCTGTTGATCGACGCGACCGATGCGTCGAGCAACTGCGCCGCCTCGGCGGCAGACCATCCGAGCACGTCGCGCAGGAGCAGCACGGCCCTCTGCCGTGGCGCGAGATATTGGATCGCCGCCACGAACGCGAGCTGCACGGCTTCGCGCATTTCATAGCGCGCCTCCGGACCGGGCGCCGCCAAGCCGGCCTCGAGCTCCGCAACCGGATAAGGGTCGAGCCAAGGGATGTCGGCGGCTTCCCGCGGCCACGCCTCCGTGGGCGGACCGAGCGCGTCCGGCAGAACCCGGGGCGCGCTCTTGCGGCTCGCGAGCACGTTCAGGCACGCGTTGGTCGCGATGCGGTACAACCAGCTGCGAAACGACGCCCGGCCCTCGAAGTCGGCGAGGCCGCGCCATGCACGGAGCAGCGTCTCTTGCACGAGATCCTCCGCATCATGTAGCGATCCGAGCATTCGATAACAGTGGAGCTGAAGCTCCTTGCGAAAGGGCTCCGCGAGCCGCTCGAACGCGGCACGGTCGCCGCGCCGAGCCGGTTCGAGCAACTCCGCTGTCCGATCCGCGTCCGCCGCGCCTGCTTCGCGTGGGCTCGTCAAACAGGCCCACCCGCGTCCGCGAATCCCACGAATGCCTCAAGCCGCGAGGCGTTGCTCGTACGCCGCATAGATCTTCCTCCAGGCCGGCCGCGCCTCGCACCGGGTCTTGTAAGCCGCAACGTTCGGCGCGCCGCCGAGCAGATCGGTGTGCTGGATCTCGCGCAGCGCCGAGGACATCAAGATGTCCGGCGCGGTGAACTCCTCGCCGAGAAGGTACGGCCGACGGCCGAGCTCGCGATCGAGCCCCGTCAGCCGCTTCCGTACGACGTCGACGAGGCCGGGGCGGCGCTCCTTCGCCCACGCCTGCTCGGCATAGAACTTGTCGACCAGAAACAGCTCCGTCATCTTCGACTGCATCGTGTCCACCGCCGCGAAGGCCCATTGTGTCGCATGGGCACGCTCCCGGGGCGACGCCGGCAGCAGCCAGTCGGTCTTGGCGGCGATGTGCAGCACGATCGCACCCGACTCGAAGAGCACGAGCCCGTCGTCATCGATCGCCGGGACGAGCCCGAACGGGTTCACGGCGACGTACTCCGGGCCGCGCAAATCGCCGCGAGCGTGGTCGAGGGCGTGCACACGATACGGAACCCGTGCTTCCTCGGCGGTCCAGAGCGCACGGAGGTCGCGCGTAACCCCAACTACGGGCGGCGGCATATTGGCGAAAGCGTAGATCGTAAGCATTTGGAGGCTCCTTCTGAAGGCGTTGCCGATAAGTCTCTCGAGCCCGGCTGACACGCAGGCCGGCTCTATGGATAAGGACCGGACGGCGGACCGAAACTCATCGGTCGGGCGTGTCTCACTTTGGCCGCTCGGTGTCGTGGTAGCGGCGGCCGCACGTCGAACAGCCCGCGGCCAAAGCGAGACAGGATGCGTTGGGAGCTAGCCGGCGGCTTCCGCGATCAGCGCCTTGAGCTCGGGCACGCACGAGCCGCAGTTCGTGCCCGCGTGCAAGGCCTTGCCGATGGCGTCGGCGGACACAAGCGACTGCGTGCGAATCGCACGCAGCAACGTCGAGCGCCCGACCGAGAAGCACGAGCAGACGATCGGCCCGCTCTCGGCGCCGGGCTTCGCCGCGCGCCCGGCGAGGATCGCGAGCCGCGCTTCGTCGTCGATGCGCCCGGACGCGAACAGGCCCGCGAGCCAATTGCGCGACGGTAGTGCCTTGGTGGCGGCGACGAACGCGCACGCCACGAGCTTCCCGCCGACGACACGCGCGGCGCGATAGCGGCCGGCGGAATCCGAGAACTCGAGGCGTTCCGCGCGCGGGCCCAAGAGCGCGTCCGCCCACTCCGGCCACGACGGCGGCAAGGCTTCGCCCGCGAGCTCGTGGCGCCAGTACCCCTGCCCCTTCGCGATCGCGACGTACGACGCGCCCGCGATCTCGAGCGGCTCTCGTGACAACACGAAGGCATGCCATGCCGGCGAATAGCGGCGGATCCGCACGGCGGCGTGCTTGAGCTCGGGCTGTCCTGACACCGGATCGACAACGGCCGGTAGCAGCGCGCCGATCCGCGCGAGGCTCGCGCACTGCGCGCTCCAATGCATCGGCACGAACACCTGGCCGGGCGCCACCGCGTCCGTGATCTCGACGCGCACCACGACGCGGCCGAGCGCGTTCTCGACCGCGACGAGGTCGCCGGTGGCGACGTCGAAGCGCGCGGCGTCGAGCGGGTGCACCTGCACGAACGGCTCCGGGTGGCGACCCATGAGCCGTGCCGAGCGGCCGGTCCGCGTCATCGTGTGCCATTGGTCACGGATGCGGCCGGTGTTGAGCACGAGCGGATAGTCGGGGGACGGCAACTGCGCCGGCGGCCGCGGGTCGGTTGCGACGAGCTGCGCCTTGCCGCTGGGCGTGAAGAACCGGCCGTCGGCGAAGAGGCGCGCGGGAGGCGCGCCGCTGGTCTCGCATTCCGCGCCGCTGCGGGCGGGCCGCGGCCATTGGATTGGCTCGAGCACGTCGTAGCCCGCGTCGCTCACGTCGGCGAGCGCGCCGATGTCGAAGGCCCGCGCGCCGCCGTTCTCGAACGCCGACAGCCGCGCGTGCTCGCGGAAGATGTCCGCGGGCGTCTGATAGGCGAACTCGGCGGCGAACCCCATGCGGCGCGCGACCTGCGCCACGATCCACCAGTCGGCGCGGCTCTCGCCGGGCTCGGGCAGAAACTTGCGCTGCCGCGAAATCCGGCGCTCGGAGTTCGTCACCGTGCCCGACTTCTCGCCCCACGTGGCCGCGGGTAGCAACACGTGCGCGAGGTCGGTCGTGTCGGTCTTGCGGACGCAGTCCGACACGACGACGAGCTCGCAACGCTCGAGCGCGCGCCGCACCCGGTCGGCGTCGGGCATGCTCACCACCGGGTTCGTCGACATGATCCACACGGCTTTGACGGCGCCCGTGTCGATCGCGTCGAACAGGTCGACGGCCTTGAGCCCCGGTCGCGTAGCAATCCGCGGCGCGTTCCAGAAACGGCCCACGCGATCGACGTCCGCCGGCGCGAAATCCATGTGAGCGGCTAGCTGGTTCGCGAGCCCGCCGACCTCGCGGCCGCCCATCGCGTTCGGCTGGCCCGTGATCGAGAACGGACCGGCGCCCGGCTTGCCGATGCGGCCCGTCGCGAGGTGCACGTTGATGATCGCGTTGACCTTGTCGGTGCCGCTCGACGACTGGTTCACGCCCTGCGAGAACACCGTGACCGTGGCGGGCGTGCGCGCGAACCAGCGGTAGAATTCCACCACGTCGTCGCCGTCGAGACCGCAGGCGTCGGCGACGGCCGGGATCGACGGCGCCGTGTCCTTCGCGGTGCGCATCGCCACGCCGAAGCCTTCCGTGTGCGCGTCGAGGAACTCCCAGTCGATCGCGTCCTCGCGTAGATAATGCAGCAGCCCGTTGAACAGCAGCACGTCGGTGCCGGGCCGGATCTGCAGGAACAGGTCGGCGGAGTCGCAGGTCGCCGTGCGGCGCGGATCGATCACGACCACGCGGAGCTGCGGGTTCGTGCTCTTCGCGCGCACCACGCGCTGGTACAGCACCGGGTGGCACCACGCGAGATTCGAGCCCACGAGCACGATGAGGTTCGCGCGCTCGAGGTCCTCGTAGTCGTTCGGCACCGTGTCGGCGCCGAACGCGCGTTTGTAGCCCGCGACGGCCGATGCCATGCAGAGCCGCGAGTTGGTGTCGATGTTCGCGCTGCCGATGAAGCCCTTCATCAGCTTGTTCGCGACGTAGTAGTCCTCGGTGAGCAGCTGCCCCGAGACGTAGAACGCGACGGAGTCGGGGCCGTGCGCGGCAACGGTGCGCGTGAAGCCGTCGGCGACGGCGTCGAGCGCCTGGTTCCAGCTCACGCGCGCGCCGCGGATCTCGGGATGGAGCAGCCGGCCCTCGAGATCGAGCGTGTCGCCGAGCGCCGCGCCCTTCGAGCAGATGCGGCCGAAGTTCGCGGGATGGCCGTCGTCGCCGCGGATGGCCACGGCGCCTTGCGGGCCGCTCTCGACTTCGAGGCCGCAGCCGACGCCGCAGTACGGGCAGGTGGTGCGCACGGCGCTCGCCCGCACGGAACCGCCGGTCACGCGCGCTCGAACAGCGCGAGCGCGCAGTCGTCGAGCGCGGCGCGCGGCGCCCGCGGCCCCGCGGCGCAAGCAGCGGAGGCGGCTATGCCGGCCGCTTGGGCCGTCGCGAGCGAGTCGGGCACTTCGATGCTCACCCGGCCGTCGTGGACGCGAGCGGCGAAGGTCGGCGTGCACCCCTCGTCGGCGCCCGTCGCCTGGCCGCTCTTGAGATCGATGACCCAGTCGTGCAGCGGGCAGGTCACGCGATCGCCGTGCACGATGCCTTGCGACAGCGGCCCGCCGCGGTGCGGGCAACAGTCGCGGAGCGCGTAGACTTCGCCCGCGCCGGTGCGGAACACCGCGATCGACGTATCGCCGACGCGAAGCACGCGCGCGCCGCGCGCCGGAAGGGCCGCGAGCGGGCCGGCGTCCACCCACCTCATGCGGCGCCTCCGGCCGTCTCCAGCGCCGCAACGCCCGCGGGCTCGAGCGGCGTGAACTCCTCCGCGTCCTTGCCGTTCGCGCGCTCGGCCCACGGATCCACCTGCGAGTACTTCTGCGACTCGAGGAAGCGCGCGTAGAGCACCTTGCGTCCGCTTGCGTCGTCGACGATGCGCTCGCGCACGTGGGTGAGCCCCACGCGCTCGATCCACGGCGCGGTGCGCTCGAGATAGCGGGCCTCTTCGCGATAGAGCTGCAGGTACGCGCAGCAGTACTCGATAACCTCCTCCTCCGTCGCCACCTTGCAGAGGAAATCCGTGGCGCGGATCTTGATGCCGCCGTTGCCGCCGACGTGCAGCTCGTAGCCCGACTCCACGCAAACGACGCCGAGATCCTTGATCGTGGCCTCCGCGCAGTTACGCGGACAGCCCGACACCGCGAGCTTCACCTTGTGCGGATGCCACGAGCCCCAGGTGGTGCGTTCGAGCTTGATGCCGAGCCCCGTGGAGTCTTGCGTGCCGAATCGGCACCACTCCTTGCCGACGCAGGTCTTCACCGTGCGCAGCGCCTTGCCGTACGCGTGCCCCGAGACGAGCCCGGCGGCGCCCAAGTCGCGCCAGACGCTCGGCAGATCCTCCTTCTTCACGCCGAGGAGATCGATGCGCTGGCCGCCCGTGACCTTCACGGTCGGCACGTTGTACTTCTCCGCTACATCGGCGATCGCGCGCAGCTCCTTCGGCGACGTGACGCCGCCCCAGATCCGCGGCACCACCGAATACGTGCCGTCGCGCTGGATGTTGCCGTGCGCGCGCTCGTTGATGAACCGCGACTGCTTGTCGTCCAGGTACTCGCCGGGCCACGCGCACAGCATGTAGAAGTTGAGCGCCGGCCTGCACTTGTGACAGCCGTCCGGCGTCTTCCACTCGAGGAACTGCATCGCCGCGGGGATGCTTTTGAGCTTCTCGCGGACGACCGCCTGCCGAATCTCCTCGTGCGTGTAGATCGTGCACGGGCACAGCGGCTTCTTCGCGGGCGTCTCCGAGTAGTCGCCGCCGAGCGTGTGCGCGAGAAGTTGCTCGACGAGGCCCGTGCACGATCCGCAGGAGGAGGACGCTTTGGTATGAGCACGGACCGCGTCGAGCGTGAACAGGTTCTTCGTGGTGATCGCGCGCACGATGTCGCCCTTGCAGACGCCGTTGCAGCCGCAGATCTCGGCTTTGTCCGGCAGGCTCGTGACGCCGGCCGCGCCCCCGAGGCCCGAGTCGCCGAGATGCGCCTGGCCGAACAGGATGTTCTCGCGGAAATCCGCGATCTGCGTGCCGTCGCGCAACAGTTGGAAGTACCAGGCGCCGTCCACGGTGTCGCCGTAGAGCACCGCGCCGCGAATCTTGTTGTCCTTGACGACGAGCTTCTTGTAGACGCCGCGCGCCGGGTCCTGGAACACGAGCTCTTCGGTGTCCGGGCCGCCCGAGAAGTCGCCGGCGGAGAACAGATCGATACCCGTGACCTTGAGCTTCGTCGATACCTGCGAGCCCACGTAGCGGCCGATGCCGAACTCGGCGAGGTGATTCGCGACGACCTTGGCTTGCTCGAACAGCGGCGCGACGAGCCCGTAGCACGAGCCGCGGTGCTGCACGCACTCGCCCACGGCGTAGATCCGCGGGTCGAAGGTCTGCATCGTGTCGTTGACGAGCACGCCGCGCTCGCACGCAATGCCGCTCGCCTTCGCGAGCGTCGCGTTCGGCCGGATGCCGACGGCCATGACGACGAGGTCGGCGGGAATCTCGCTGCCGTCCTTGAGCTGCACGCCGGTGACGTGCTCCGCCCCGAGAATCGCCGCGGTCTGCGCCGGCATCAGGAACTTGAGGCCGCGCTGCTCGAGCGAGCGGCGCAACAGGTCGCCCGCGGCCGAGTCGAGCTGACGCTCCATGAGCGTCGGCATGAGGTGCACGACCGTGACGTCCATGCCGCGCTTCTGCAAGCCGTACGCGGCCTCGAGGCCGAGCAAGCCGCCGCCGATGACGACCGCGTGCTTACCGCGCCGCGCGGCCGCGATCATGCGGTCCACGTCGGCGATGTCGCGGTAGCTGACGACGCCCGGCAGCTCTTTTCCCGGCAGCGGCAGGACGACGGGATTCGAGCCCGTCGCCAAGATCAGCCGGTCGTAGGGGACTTCGAGGCCACCCTCTGCGTGCACACGGCGGCGCGCGCGGTCGATCTTCGTGACCTCGCGGCCCGCGTGCAGCGTGATGCCGTGCTCGTCGTACCACTCGCGGGTGTTGAGCATGATGTCGGCGATCTTCTTCTCCGACGCCAGCACGGGCGACAGCAGGATACGGTTGTAATTGCCGTGCGGCTCGCTGCCGAACACGGTGATGTCGTACATCTCGGGCGCAAGCTCGAGCAGCTCCTCGACGGCGCGCATACCCGCCATCCCGTTCCCCACCAGCACGAGCTTCTTGCTCATCTCTCCTCCCCAAAAAATAGGGACATGTTGGATTTTTTCCGAGCGACGCACGGACGTCCGCGCACGCGCGCACGGGCAAAAAGGCAACATGTCCCTATTTCCGTCATCAGAAAACTAAGTCGACGGACAGCCAGAGCTTGTCGGTGTCGGTGAGCAGCTGGTCCGCGCGGTAGTCCGCGTACTTGAGCGTGAAGACCAGCTTGTCGGTGCGCGCCACGAGCTGGAGGTCGAGCTCCTCGCCGTAGTGCGCCGAAGTCTGCTCAGCGGCAAAGTCGTGGAAGACGGCAGCCGCGCTGATGTTCGTGAACGCGCCGCGCTTGCCCATCGGATAGCTGACCTTGAGATACGCGTCCTCGATGCCGGCCGCCGGCGTCGTCAAGAATTTGTCGGCCCATCCCTCGAAGATGTGCAGCGTCGCGAGCGGCGTCTGGAAGGCCGTTGGGCCGTCGCTGCCGAGCACCTCGTAGCCGAGCCCGACCGCAATCCTCGCGAAGTTCAGCCCACCCTCGAGCAGGTAATAGTCGTCCGAGAAGCCCGCCGGGTTCTTGCCGGCGTCCACCTGCTGCGCGTACGAGAGGATGTACGTCGCCCCAATCGTGCCGAGCTTCTTCGAGCCGTTGAGGCGCGCGCCGAGCGTGTTGCTCGATTGCGTAACCGCGTCGTCGAGGTCGAGGAAATAGTCGAAGAACGTGAGCGTGCCGACCGGCAGCGTCCAACCGACGTTGCCGAGCACGACGTCGCCGTGCCAGCGCCCCACGGGGGAGTCCGGCCCGAACACGCGGTTCACCTGATCCGCGTAGGTGAAGTCGGCCTTGAGCTTGCCGCTGCCGAGCTGCGCGCGCAGCGCGTCGAGCGTCTGCTCGTTCTGCCGCCAGCCAACGTTGCCGACGAACCGCTGGTCGTCTAGCACGACCCGTTGCCGGCCGAACGTCAGCGTCGTGCTCGGCAGGGACTTGTTGATGACCGCGAAGCGGTTCACGGCCGCGAAGTCTGCGGGGTCCGCGACTACGGGGAAGCCCGTATTGCCGTTCGTGGTGCTGTTGTAGTCGTCGTCAAGCGCCTCGATCGCGACGCCCTCGACGAGCAGCGAAGTCTTCTTGAGCGGCGCTGTTTGGAAGCCGACACGGAGCCGGCTCGTCAGCGCCTCCGCGTCCTCCGCGAAACCGTCCTGGCCCACGCCTTCGTAGCGCACGCGCAAGTCGAAGATGAAGTCCGACTCGCGAACGGCTTGCTCCACGCTATCGGCGGCGCGGCTCGCGCCCGATGCGATGGCGAGCGCCGCCGCGGCGGCGCCGAAGAATCCTCTGCCGAGCTTCATGTTGGTTCGTCTCCCGTCAACTGAACCGCCAAGACAACGTCCCCTGTGCGCGCGCCCCTAACAACGAGACTCACGCGGCCTTGGCCGCAGCGGCTTTCGCCCGCTCGCAGCCCGCCAAGAAATCGAGAACCTCTTGCCGATACGCGTAGTAGTCGGGATGCTCGAGCAGCGCCTTGCGCGTGCGCGGCCGCGGCAGGCCCACCTTCATGATCTTGCCGACCTTCGCGTTCGGACCGTTGGTCATCATCACCACGCGGTCGGCGAGCAGGATCGCCTCGTCGACGTCGTGGGTAACGCAGATCGCGGTGACCTGCGTGCGCGCCCAGACCTCCATCAACAGCTCCTGGAGCTCCCAGCGCGTCAGCGAGTCGAGCATCCCGAACGGCTCGTCGAGCAGCAGCAGCTTCGGATTGAGCGCGAACGCGCGCGCGAGCCCGACCCGTTGGCGCATGCCGTTCGAGAGATCGCTCGCGAGCCTGCCCGCGTCACCCGCAAGCCCTACGCGTGCGAGGTAGTAGCTCACGATGTCCGCGCGCTCGGCGGCGCTCGCTTGGCCGTAGACGCGGTCGACCCCGAGCGCCACGTTCTGCGCGGCCGTGAGCCACGGGAACAGGCTCGGCGCCTGGAACACGACGGCGCGGTCCGGCCCCGCGGTGTGCACCTCGCGGCCGTCGACCACGATGCCCCCGCCGCTGACCTCGGAGAGACCGGCCGCCATCGCGAGCACGGTGGACTTGCCGCAGCCGGAGTGCCCGATCAGCGCCACGAGCTCGCCGCGCTCCATCTTGAGATCGAAACCGTCGACGACCGTGAGCAGCCCGTCGCGCGTCGGGTAGGTCTTCGACACGCGGAAGAACTCCACGTAGCGGCGCGCCGGATGCTTGCCCGCCGCCTGCATGTAGGCACGCGGCGGCTCCTTCGGCGCGAGCAGCGTGACGTTCGGCAGTGGGTTCGGCGGCTCAGCTCGGCTTGCGTGACACGCATCCTTGGCGCGGCTCGCGTCGAGCAGGTAGCGCGTGATCGCGGCGCGCAGACGACGGAACTCGGGGTCGTCGCCGAGAGCCGTTCGGTCGCGCGGCCGCGCGAAGGCGACGCGGAACTCGGGCCCGAGCGTCGCGCTCGGCCCCGGGTTCAGCGGGATGATCCGGTCGGCGAGCAGCAGCGCCTCGTCGACGTCGTTGGTGATCAGCACTATGGTTTTGCGCTCGCGCTCGGAGATCGCCGCGAGCTCGTCCTGGAGCTTCGCGCGGGTGAGCGCGTCGAGCGCGGACAACGGCTCGTCGAGCAGCAGCACCTTCGGCCGCATCGCGAGCGCGCGCGCGACGGCGACGCGCTGCCGCATGCCGCCGGAGAGCTCGGCCGGCCTACGATCGGCCGCGTGCGCAAGGCCGACCATCTCGACGTAGCGGTCCACGACGGCGCGCCGCTCCTTGTGCGGCCGGCCGCGCAGCACGGCGTCGACGGCGAGCGCCACGTTGCCGCGCACCGTGAGCCAAGGCATCAGCGAGTAGCTCTGGAACACGACGCCCCGATCAGGACCGGGCCCCGTCACTTCCTTGCCCTCGAACAGCACGCTGCCCGCCGTCGGCGCCGTGAGGCCCGCGAGCAGCGAGATCAACGTCGACTTGCCCGATCCCGAGAAACCGACGATCGCGACGACCTCGCCTTCACGGATCGCAAGATCGATGCCGCCGAGCACCGCGGTGGCGCCGAACGACTTGCGGAGACCGCGGACCTCGAGCAGCGGCACGGCACCGCCGGACGCACGGGCCGCGTCATCCGTCGCGATCCTCGCCGCTCCCATGGCTCGCTTCCCGCTCATCCCAAGAGCTCTCATCGATTCGCCGTGTGGGTGACGGCGGCCTGGACCGCCAGCATCACGCGGTCGAGCAGGAAGCCGATCGCGCCGATCGTGAGCACCGCGACCATGATTCGAGCGAGCGACGCCGACGAGCCGTTCTGGAACTCGTCCCAGACGAACTTGCCGAGCCCGGGGTTCTGCGCGAGCATCTCCGCCGCGATCAGCACCATCCAGCCCACGCCGAGCGACAGGCGCAGCCCGGTGAAGATCAGCGGCAACGCCGACGGCAGCACGATCTTCGTGACCTTGGTGTGCCACGGCAGCTGCAGCACGCGCCCCACGTTCATCAGATCCTTGTCGATGCTCGCGACGCCCAGCGCCGTGTTGATCAGCGCCGGCCACATCGAGCAGAGCGTCACCGTGATCGCCGAGGTCAAGAACGATTTTTGGACGACCGGCTCCGAGCTCACGTAGAGCGCGCTCACCACCATCGTGACGATCGGCAGCCACGCGAGCGGCGACACCGGCTTGAAGATCTGCACGAGCGGATTGATCGCCGCGTTGATCGTGCGCGACAGCCCCGCGAGCACGCCGAGCGGCACCGCCACGAGCGCCGCGAGCACGAAGCCCGTGAACACGGTGGCGAGGCTCGTGCGGATCTGATCGAGGTACGTGGGCTTGCCCGTGTACTTGCGCACGCGGACGTCGGCCTGCGGATTCTCCGCGAGCGCGGCCGCGTTGCGCACCTCCTGGCGCGCGTAGAACTCCACGCGGCGCTCGCGCTCCGCGCGGTGCTCGGCTACGAGCTCCCGCGCCTGCTGCCACACCGCGGCGGGCCCGGGGATGCCGCCCAAGCTCGTCTCGACCCGTGCGGCGATCTGCGCCCAGGCGACGACGAAGATCGCGATCGCCGCGAGCGGCACGCCGAGCTCGCGCCACAGCTCGCGGGCCTGTTGCCGCCGGTCGCCGCCCGACGCGATCTTCACGAGCGGCACGAGCCAGCCCAGGCCGAGCAGCGCGAGGTAGGGGTTGGCGCGGTCGATCAACGCTTGCATGCGGGGCGTCTCCGTTCTATTGGGAGCTCACGAGCTCTTTCGCGCCCGGACGATCCGCGCCTTTGAGCCCGATCTTCAAGCTATTGATGTAGCCGTTCGGCTTGCGGCCGTCGTAGGCGACGCCGTCGATGAAGTCGGACGTGGGCGCGCGGTAGCCGTCCGTGGTCCACGGAAAGTCTTCTTCCTTCGCGCGCCCTTCGGCGACGAGCATGCGCGCGGCCTTCAAGTAGACGTCGGGCTTGTAGACCGACTTCGCCGTGGCGTCGTACCACGCGTCGGGCTTCTGCTCCGCGATCTGACCCCAGCGGCGCATCTGCGTGAGATACCAAACCGCGTCGGAGTAATACGGGTACGTCGCGAAGTGACGGAAGAACACGTTGAAGTCCGGCACCGCGCGCTTGTCGCCGCGCTCGTACTCGAACGTGCCGGTCATCGAGGCCGCGATGACGGCGCGGTCGGCGCCGACATAGGCGGGCTTGGCGAGCATGTCGACCGCCTTCTGCCGGTTGGCGTTGTCGTTCTCGTCGAGCCAGATCGCCGCACGGATCAGCGCCTTGACCAACGCGAGGTGCGTGTTCGGATTGGCGGCGGCCCACTCCTCGGTGACGCCGAAGATTTTCTCCGGATTGTTCTTCCAGATCTCGTAGTCGGTGACGACCGGCACGCCGATGCCCTTGACGACAGCCTGCTGGTTCCACGGCTCGCCGACCGCGTAGCCGTAGATCGTGCCGGCCTCGAGCGTGGCGGGCATCTGCGGCGGTGGCGTCACCGACAGCAGCACGTCGGCGCCGAGCTGGCCGGTCATGTCGGCGCTGGAGTAGTAGCCGGGATGAACGCCGCCGGCCGCGAGCCAGTAGCGCAACTCGTAGTTGTGCGTCGACACCGGGAAGACCATCGCCATGTTGAACGGCTTGCCGGCCGCGCGGTACTCGGCGATCACGGGCTTGAGCGCGTCCGCCTTGATCGGGTGCACGGGCTTGCCGTCGGCGCCGAGAGGCACGTGGGCCTTCATGGCTTTCCAGACCTCGTTCGAGACCGTGATGCCGTTGCCGTTCAGATCCATCGAGAACGCGGTCACGACGTGCGCGTTCGTGCCGAAGCCGATCGTCGCGCCGAGCGGCTGGCCCGCGAGCATGTGGGCGCCGTCGAGCTCGCCCGTGATCACGCGGTCGAGCAGCACCTTCCAGTTGGCCTGCGGCTCGAGCGTGACGAACAGGCCTTCGTCCTCGAAGTAGCCGAGCTCGTACGCGACCGCGAGCGGCGCCATGTCCGTGAGCTTGATGAAGCCGAGCTTGAGCTCGTCTTTCTCGAGCGTGAGCTTGTCGGCTCGCGCGCCGGCGACGCCGAGCGTAGCGAGCGCAGCGAGAGCGGCGGACGAGACGCAGCGCGCGACGCGCGTCGTGAGCGAATTGCGTTCGGGTGCTCGAGTCATTGCGGTCTCCCGTGTGGCGTTCCCTCGGGCTCCCGTCGCATCGCCGCCTTCGCGCCTCGCCAAAAAGGAAACGCCGCTGAAGGTTGCTTCCCGATGCGCGGGAGCGTTTCAGCGGCGTTGCTGTGGGCCCGGCCTTGGACCCTTAAGCGCCGGTCTCGATTTACCGAGCTCGACGCGTCGTCGCGGGACTCAATACAAGTCCCGTGCCAGGCGACCGAGATGAATCGAGACCGACGTTAATCGATTGATGCGTCTAGGTTTGCGTGCGTCGGATCGCGACGGCGCGCCGACTGGGCGGCGCGCGAGATGCGCCACGATGGTTCAAATCGAAGGACAGCGCGCTACACGCTGGTGCAGCGCGCGGAAAATAGGGACGGGTTACTTTTTCGGCGGAAGGGCCGGCGCAGTCGGCGCCGACGGCGGCCGCCGAAAACCAACCTGTCCCTGTTTCCGATCAGCGCGGATTGACGCGCAGCCTCTGCTGGCCGGACGCGTCCTCGTACTCGCGGTTGTCCTCGCAGATGTACTCGTACATCTTGTAGTCGGGACGGCGTTGATAGCGGAAGGTGAACTTCCAAGGCTCGGTGAGGTACTCCGGATCGACGACCGTGACTTCGTCCTCGAAGTGGTCGGCGTCGGTTTTACGCATGCGCTCGTTGATCCGCACGTTGGCGGAGTGCGGCACGTTCTGGTAGCGCACGACGTCCTTGATGCCGACCGTTTCGACGACGAGCGTGTCGCCGTCCCACCTGGCCCACGAGTGCCCGAAGAAGCCCGGCTCCGCATCTTCGATGGCGACCGGCTGCCCGCCGACGTAGATGCGCCGCACCTGGTTGAATGCCTCCTCGATGATCGTGAGCTGGCCGCTCGTCTGCAGCACCTCCATCGGGAAGATCGCGAGCATCATGCCGGGCATCCCCTGCGGCAGGCACTGCACGTCGGGGGTGGCCAGCGGTTCGCCGCGCGCGGTGGCGTCGCGGACCTCCTTCTGCCGCGCCTGATACTTGCCCAAGAATTCGGGCTTGAGCGGCGGCGTGGGCACCGCGGGCGGCGCCGCACCATTCGAGGGCCGCGCACCGGGAACACCCGATCCGCCGAGCGCCGGCGACACACCGGTCTCCTGCGGGGTCGGCGTCGGAGCCGCACCGGTCGGACGCGGCGGCGCCGCGCGATCCCACGTGCCGCCGAAGTCACGGCTCGCCGGCGTACCGCTGTCGGAGCGCGTGCGGTCCACGGACTGCGAATGCGCCGCGGGCGCGAGCGCCACGGTTAGACTAGCCGCCAACAAGGTGAGCGTGCGGCGCGCGCTGCGCACAGCGGCGAACGATCGGTCTCTCATGGTCATCCCTCGAGCGCGCTAGTGAATCAGCGCCGGACCCGCGGGTCCGCCGTTGCCGAACACGCGGCCGTCCGGCAGCGTGACCTCCTTCAGCAGGGCGCCCGGTTGACCGTCGCGCAGCGGCGCGACGATGACCGTGACCTCGTCCCCGGGCTTGATCATGTTGAACTTCCAACCGATCCGATTGAGGATGCCCGGATTCGCACACTCGATCGTCCACGACGCGATCTTTCCACCCGCCTTGTCGGACGGCGCGTCGAGCTCGAGGTAGACGTGCGGATTTTGCCACTGGAAATCGCTGACCTTGCCCTTGAGCTTGATCTGATGATCGTTGTCGAACATCGCGAACGAGTGATGGGCGCGGGCAACGGTGGCTGACAGCAGCGCGAGCACCGCTACGGCGCCGAACGAAGCGCTGCGAATGGCGTTTCTTCGCATGTTTCAGGTCCCCCTTCTTGGACGACCCAAGTATAGGGGGTTTTGCCGCGGGGCGTCCCGCCCCCCCGAGCGTTCAGAAATCCCGGGCGGGGGGCTCCACGAATCGCGTCGAGACCGCGAACCGGCCCACGTACTCGTCGATAGCGCCCGGCGTGAACCGGACTCCGTCGAACGCCGCGGGTACGGCCTCGGGCGGCGCCGCGCCGCCGACGTAGCGCCGGTACAGATCTTCACGGAACACGCGGGCCGCGAGCCGCTGGAGCGTTGCATGCGCTCGCACCTGCCCCCATCGAACCATTTGCGCATAAGCCCACAGCGCTTCCTCGGCGCGCGGCAGGTTGGCCCCGTGCCGATGGAAATACATGAAGTCCGGGTGGCTCGCCGCGCGCCCGTCGCCGAGCGCGAGCCGGCCGCGTAGCACGAGCTCGATGAGCTCGGCCGGCGCGCCCACGTACTCCTGCCGGGCGAGCAGCGCGGCCAACGCGCCGTGATTGCCCGGATCGTCGGCCCACTGGGCGGCCGCCGCGAGCGCGCGGAGCAGCGCACCGAGCCGCCGTGGCTGGTACTCGACGGAGGCCCGCACCGCGAGCACTTTTTCCGCGCCGCGCGGCACGAGCTGCGCATTGGTGGCGACGATCCGCCCGATGCCTTCGGCGACCGCGAGGCTGTTCCACGGCTCACCAACGCAGAACCCATCGACGTGCCCGGCCCGCAGGCTGTCGACCATGAGCGGCGGCGGGATCGCGACCAGGCGCACGTCGCGATCCGGATGCACGCCGGCCGCCGCGAGCCAGTAGCGCAGGTCGAAGTTGTGGTTCGAGAACGGGAACACCATGCCGAGCGTCGGCGGGCTCGCGCGCCGCCTCACCGCGGCGGCGAGCGCCTCGGC
>Ga0137410_10000153_pt1 | contig 47074 bp, 42 predicted proteins | sample CZODoug1_16funga_FD_108878 | JGI IMG/M metagenome (GOLD analysis project Ga0137410, IMG submission 108878) | Vadose zone soil fungal communities from Angelo Coast Range Reserve, California, USA - CZODoug1_16fungal (Illumina Assembly) | ecosystem: Environmental > Terrestrial > Soil > Vadose zone... | reverse complement strand
CTGTTCCGCTCGCCGCTGTTGCCCGATCTCACGGACATCCTGCCGCTCGTTTCGATGACGGGCTCGGACTCGCAGACGCTCGACAACATGCTCGAGGTGCTGTTGATGGGAGGCCTCGACGTGCTGCACGCATTGCGGCTCCTGATTCCGCCGGCATGGCAGACCGTCGATTCCATCGATGCGGACCTGCGCGCGTTCTACGAGTACTACGCGACGCACATGGAGCCGTGGGATGGACCAGCCGGCATCGTGCTGACCGACGGTCGTTACGCGGCCTGTACGCTCGATCGCAACGGTTTGCGTCCGGCGCGCTACGTGATCACGCGCAATCGCCATCTCACGATCGCTTCCGAGACCGGCGTGTGGGATTACGCGCCGGAAGATGTCGTGCGCAAGGGACGGCTCGGCCCGGGCGAAATGCTGGCGCTCGATCTGCAGACCGGCGAGCTGCTGGAGAGCAGGCGCATCGACGAAATACTGAAAAGCCGCCACCCGTACAAGACGTGGCTGAAGAAAGGCGTCCGTTATCTCGAGTCGGACCTCATCGACCCCAGGCTCGCAGCCGAGCCGATGGATCGCGATACGCTCGCGCTCTACCAGAAGATGTTCCACATCACGGCCGAGGAACGCGACGAGATCATCCGCGTGCTGGCCGAGGATGAGAGCGAGGCGGTCGGCTCGATGGGCGATGACACGCCGATGCCGGTGTTGTCATCCAAGGCACGCTCGCTCTACGACTATTTCCGCCAGCAGTTCGCGCAGGTCACCAATCCACCGATCGATCCGCTGCGCGAAAGCATCGTGATGTCGCTGCAGACTCAGATCGGGCCGGAGTGCAACATCTTCGTGCCGGCGCCCGAGCATGCGAAACAGATCGTGATGAACTCGCCGATCCTCTCGCAGCGCAAGCTGCGGCAGATCCTGGCGTTGACCGACTTCGGAGTGACGCACGAATTCCTCGACCTGCAGCATGCGGCCAGCGAGGGGTTGCACCAGGCGCTGCTGCGGATCTGCGACCAGGCGGAGGCGGCGGTACGCGGCGGCAAACTGGTGCTGCTGCTCTCGGATCGTTATCTGGTACGCGAGAAGTTGCCGGTGCATGCGCTGCTCGCAACCGGTGCTGTCCATCACCGGCTGGTCGAGAAGGGCCTGCGCTGCAAGTGCAACCTGCTGATTGAAACAGGCACGGCGCGCGACGCGCACCAGTTCGCCTGCCTGATCGCCTACGGCGCGACGGCGGTCTATCCGTACATGGCGTACCAGACGCTGTTCGACATGATGCGCAAGGGCCGGGTCAAGATGGACGTGCACACGCGGCTCGAGCTCGGACGCAGCTACCGCCGCGGCATCCGCAAGGGCCTGTTCAAGATCATGTCGAAGATGGGGATCGCGACCATCGCGAGTTATCGCAGCGCGCAACTGTTCGAGATCGTCGGCCTGCACGATGAAGTCGTCGATCTTTGTTTTCCCGGCACCGTGAGCCGTATCCAGGGTGCGGGGTTCGAGGATCTGGAAGCAGATCTCAAGTATCTCGGCTCGCGCGCGTGGGACCCGCGCGAGAGCGTGGAGCAGGGCGGAATCCTCAAGTACGTGCATGGCGGCGAGTACCACATGTACAACCCGGACGTGATCGCGACGCTGCAGGCGGCGGTGATGACCGGTGACTACGAGCAATACCGGCAGTTCGCGCGGCTGGTGAACGAGCGACCCGTGTCGACGTTGCGGGACCTGCTCGCCTTCAAACGCGACCGGCAACCGATACCGATCGAGCAAGTCGAGCCGGTCGAGGAAATCTTCAAGCGCTTCGATGGCGCCGGGATGTCACTGGGCGCGCTGTCGCCCGAAGCGCACGAAGCACTGGCGATCGCAATGAACCGGCTGGGCGCGCGCTCCAATTCAGGTGAGGGCGGAGAAGATCCCGCGCGCTACCACGGCGAGCGCAATTCCAAGATCAAGCAGGTGGCGTCGGGCCGCTTCGGAGTCACTCCGGAGTACCTCATCAACGCCGAGGTGCTGCAGATCAAGATCGCCCAGGGCGCGAAGCCGGGCGAGGGCGGGCAACTCCCGGGTCACAAGGTCAACGACATGATCGCGCGGCTGAGATTCGCGCGACCCGGTGTCGGCCTCATCTCGCCACCGCCGCATCACGACATCTACTCGATCGAAGATCTCGCGCAGCTCATCTTCGATCTGAAGCAGGTCAATCCGCAGGCGCTCGTGTCCGTCAAACTGGTGGCGGAACCCGGCGTCGGCACGGTGGCCGCGGGTGTTGCCAAGGCCTACGCGGATCTGATCACGATCTCCGGCTATGACGGCGGAACCGGGGCGAGCCCGCTCAGTTCGATCAAGTACGCGGGGACGCCGTGGGAGCTGGGACTCGCAGAAACGCACCAGACGCTGCGCATCAACGAGCTGCGCCACCGCGTGCGCCTGCAGACCGATGGCGGACTGAAGACCGGTCTCGATGTCATCAAGGCTGCCATCATCGGCGCCGAAAGCTTTGGCTTTGGCACTGCACCGATGGTCGCGCTCGGCTGCAAGTACCTGCGCATCTGCCATCTCAACAATTGCACCACCGGCGTCGCGACTCAGCACAACGTGCTGCGCACCAAGTACTTCACCGGCCTGCCGGAGATGGTGATCAACTACTTTCGCTTCGTCGCCGAAGAATGCCGCGAGATCATGGCGCAGCTCGGCGTGCGGCGGATCGCCGATCTCATCGGCCGCACCGAGTACCTGGAAATCATCCAGGGAACGACGGCGAAGCAGCGCAAGCTCGACTTGAGCCCGATTCTCTCCACTGCGGGTCTCGCCGACGACCGGCCGCAGTACTGCACCGATCCGCGCAACGCGCCCTTCGATAAGGGCGAGCTGGCGGAGCGGATGCTGAGCGACATGCGCTACGCGATCGACAACAAGAGCGGCGGGACTTTTGGCTATGAAGTCGCGAACTATCACCGCTCGATCGGTGCTCGCATCTCCGGTGAAATTGCGCGGCGCTGGGGAAACTACGGCATGGTCCATGCGCCCGTGATCGCGCGCCTGCGCGGCTCGATCGGCCAGAGTTTCGGCGCCTGGAATGCGGGCGGCCTGCACCTGTATCTCGAGGGCGATGCGAACGACTACGTCGGCAAGGGCATGGCGGCAGGCAAGATCGTTCTCAAGCCGCCGAAGGGCCTGACGCTGCCCGCACGTGACACCGTGATCATGGGCAACACCTGCCTCTACGGCGCGACGGGCGGCGAGCTGTACGCCGCCGGCCAGGCGGGAGAAAGATTCGCGGTGCGCAACTCCGGCGCGATCGCGGTGGTGGAAGGATCCGGCGATCACTGCTGCGAATACATGACCGGTGGCGTTGTATCCGTCCTCGGGCGCACTGGACTCAATTTCGGCGCCGGTTTCACCGGCGGCTTCGCTTATGTTCTCGATCTCGATCGTGGCTTCGTCGATCGCTACAACCACGAGCTCATCGACATACACCGCATCACGCCCGAAGGCATGGAGTCGCACCTGCAGCACCTGCGTAACCTGATCGAGCAGCACGTGCACGAAACCGGAAGTGTGTGGGGCGAGGAGATCCTCAACGACTTCCGCACGTTCATGGGCAAGTTCTGGGTCGTGAAGCCGAAGGCGGCAGCGATCGAGACGCTGCTCGAGAACCTGCGGCGGGCGGCCTGACATGGCGGCGAATCCCCTGCAATTCCTCGACATCCCGCGCCGCGACCCGGAGAAGATTCCCGTCGAGCATCGCATTCGCAGCTACCGCGAGATCTATGCGCAGTATTCCGCCGAGGAAGCGGCTCAGCAGGCGGGTCGCTGCATCGCGTGCGGCAACCCGTTCTGTGAGTGGAAATGCCCGGTCCACAACTACATCCCGAACTGGCTCAAGCTGATCCAGGAAGGGAACCTCTTCGAGGCCGCTGAGCTTTCCCACCGCACCAATTCGCTGCCCGAGGTGTGCGGTCGAATCTGTCCGCAGGATCGCTTGTGCGAGGGCGCCTGCACGCTCAACGATGGATTGGGCGCGGTCACGATCGGTTCGATCGAGAAGTACATCACCGATGAAGCCCTGAAAGCCGGCTGGCGCCCCGACATGTCCGAGGTGCGCTCGACGGGCAAGTGTGTGGCGATCATCGGTGCGGGTCCAGCTGGACTCGGCTGTGCGGACATCCTGGTACGCAATGGCGTCAAGCCGATCGTCTTCGATCGCTACGCAAAGATAGGCGGCCTTCTCACCTTCGGAATTCCACCCTTCAAGCTGGAGAAGGAGGTCGTCGAACGGCGCCGCGAGCTGATGGAAGGAATGGGCGTCGAGTTCGTGCTCAACACCGAGATCGGGCGCGATGTCCCGTTCGCAAAGCTGCTCGAGGACCACGACGCGGTGTTCCTCGGCATGGGGACGTATGCGTACGTGAAAGGTGGCTTTCCGGGCGAAGACCTTGCGGGCGTGTCCGAGGCGCTGCCTTATCTCATCTCCAACATCAACCGCGAGATCGGCCTGGAGAAGGACTCTGCCGACTTCATCGACCTGCGCGGCCAGCGTGTCGTCGTGCTCGGCGGGGGCGACACGGGCATGGACTGCAATCGGACCGCGATTCGGCAGGGCGCAGAATCGGTGACCTGCACTTATCGGCGGGATGAGCTCAACATGCCGGGCTCGCGCCGTGACTACCGGAACAGCCGTGAGGAGGGCGTCGAGTTCCTCTTCAACCGCCAGCCGATCGAGATCGTCGGCACCGATCACGTCGAAGGTGTGAAGCTCGTACAGACGCGCCTCGGCGCGCCAGGGCCGCGCGGCCGGCGCATACCGGAGCCTGTGCCGGGGAGCGAGGAGCTGGTGCCGGCAGACGCCGTCGTGGTGGCGTTCGGGTTCAACCCCAGCCCACCGGACTGGTTCAATGACTTTGATATCGCGCTGCATCCCAACCAGCGCGTGCGCGTGTCGGGGAACCAGGGCCGCCCGTTTCAGACCACGAATCCAAAAGTTTTCGCGGGCGGGGACATGGTGCGCGGTGCGGATCTGGTCGTCACCGCAGTATTTGAAGGCCGCGAAGCCGCGCGCGGAATCCTCAGCCTGCTGGAAGTGGCCTGAGCCGGAGGATCAAAAAAAAGCCCCGCTTTGGGCGGGGCTTTCGGGCTGACCGGGATCCTCTTCTTTTCGATCTAGTTTGCGATCCCGGGGATTCCTTTTTTCTTCTTCGTTATTTCTTGTTGCCGCGGCGACGAGACAGCGCCACGCCAAGCACAATCAAGCCAAGCGAGAGAAGAGCAAGTGAGCCGGGCTCGGGCACGGCGACTGTGCCCCAGCGCTTGCCGCTGGCGTACAGCTCCGATTTCGTCAGGTAGAAGTCGCCCTTGCTCGGCGTGATGTAGATGCCCAGTGATCCGTCGTCACGCAGGTCGAGCAAGCCGAAGAAGCTCACGTCCCACGAGTCCGACGAGTAGTTGAAATTGAAACTGCCGCCGCCGCCAAGCCCCAGCTGCTCGATGCCGAAGAGGTATGGGCTGATGTCAACTTCAGCGGACTCACCCGAAAGATCGAGGTCATCGGTCAGCCAGATGCGGACCCACGCGCTGTCGATCTGATCGATACCGGGCCGGTAGGCGTTAGCATCGCCCGGGGCTGAAATATCGTGCCAATAGCCATACCCGGTTTCCTGGCTCGCGCTCAGGTACTTGTTATTCCAGGTGACGACGTCGTCCCAGCCGTAGTCGACATAGGCCGCGCTGGCAGAACCGGCAAAACCCAGCAGCAAACCAAGTGCCGCGATACTGCCGCTCAGCTTCTTCATTGGGGTCAACATGATCTTCTTGATTCCTTAAGAAATCCGCCGCTTCTCTGAAAGTGTTCGCTCTTGACGCGCCGAGCGCCTTCTCCGCTCGGCAGGACTGGATAAGCAACCGCTGTGCCATGACTTTAAACTGTTTTTAGATCAGCCACTTAATCACTAACCAGGGGCTCGTACACGGCCCCGCCTCGCGGAATTGTAAGAAACGCCGACGAGGGCATGACACTTGGGTCCCGGCCGTGAAGTCGATGCACTGCACGCCGGGCCGATGTCCACGGTTGTCGCCGTCTGCCCCCCAAAGCCGACGGATTGGCCTGGTCGGAGGGCCCAGTCGATGTCACTCCCATCGGGACTGAGAACTGGGCGGCGATTGACCGAGGGGCGGCTGTAAATTCCGTCGACTGCAGGTGCGGTCCGCCATCAGCTCAACGGGCGAATTCGCGCTCCGATTCGCACGGCCTTGCGATCGGGCAGATTGACCGCGAACACGTCCCCGCCATGAAACTCAGCGATGAGCCGGACGATGTACAGACCGAGGCCGAAATGAGGCTTTCCCGGACTCTCTGGCCGCTGGTGGAACATCGATTCGAACAAGCGCGCTCTGATCTCCTCCGTCAGCGGGGCGCCTTCATTTTCCACGCCGAGCGCGAAGTATTCGCCTTGCCTCTCGAGCGTGATTTCAATCAGCGTCCCGGGCGCGCTGAAGTCAACCGCGTTGTCGACCAGCTTGTCGAGCAGCTGGACGATCAGATCCGGTGCTCCGGTGAACTCGCAGCTCCCCTCCGGCACCCGGGCCGTGAATCGATGCGTGGGAAAAGCATCGCCATACGCTCGGGTCGTCGAGCGCACCAACTCGGCGAGATCGAAGCGGGTTCGCTCGGCATGGCGGATCGCCTCCTCGGTACGCGATGCCGCGCCCATCGCGCTCAGGATGGACTGCAGGCGATCGGTGCCTTCGCGCGCGCGCTTGAGATACGGGCCATCACGATCGTGTTCCGACTCCAGGTTCTCGAGCGAGGAGCGAACGATCGCCAGCGGCGTGCGCAGCTCATGGGCAAGCTTGCCGGCCAGGGTACGCAAGTACTCGGTGTATTCGTTGAGCCGGGCAAGCAGCGTCGCAAAGCTGCGCGCGAGATCGCCGAGCTCATCACGGGCTTGAGTGTCCGGTATCGCCGGGTTGACGCGGCCATCGCGCGCCAACGAAGTCTCCGCGGCTCTCTGCAGGCGGCGCAAACGCGTACCGAGAACAGCAGCGAATCCCAGGCTCGCGAGCACCGCGAGGCCGCTCGCCAGCAGGGTCAAGTTGAGAAGCCTGGTCAATGCCCGGCTGCGCAGTGTCTGCAAACGGTCGCCGGCTTGCTCGAGGAGCAGCGCTCCAGCGGGTGCGCCCGAGCCGTCGAGCGGAACCGCGGCTGCCAGCAACAGCCGGCGTTCGTCGGGGAGCCGGAACCAGAGTGCGGTGCGCTCACCTCGCAACGCCGCCTCGATCGGCGCGCCACTCAGCCGGTCGACTTGTCGTGCGCGCGAAGGCAGTTTCTCTCCGCTCTCGAGTACGCGTCGATACAGCGCGTCGATCCATGCGGCGCGCTCGGTTGTGGACTCATACACGTCTGCAGGACTTGGCCCGAGTGAGCCAGACTCGGCGATGATCCAGCCGTGAGCATCCACGACGGCCACGCGGGTCGCCGCGGGCAACAATGGCGTGAGCGCGTTCGAAAGCGTCTCTGACGGAATCACGAGGCGGCCGGCGGGCTGATGCGTCGTCGGATCGATGCTGCCGACTCGAACCGGCATCTGGTTGCGTGTACCAACATCGACAATTTCGAACCCCAGGTGCTTGCCCACCATTGAGCGTGGCAGGCGGATCTCGAGTTGATAGCCGGCAGGCAGCGGCTGCCAGAACGCCTGGATTCGCGGCTCGACGACTTCGCGGCTTTCGCCGTAGGTGGAGATCGCGGGACGGCGCGCGCTCAGCAATCCAGGTGCCTGTGTCGCGAGCAGGTACAGTTCGCTGGTTCCACCCGGCGCGTCGAATGCCAGCCACACATGATCGCCACGCGACCGGAGGGGCGCCGCGGGGTCATTCGATTGTTCCAGTGTCGGCGTCGTGTCCGATACGACGAGCATCAGGTACAGGTTCGCCTCGTTGACCGCGGCCGCGTAGTCGACCTTCAGTTCTGTCCCGGGCGCCACCAGATGTGAGAAGCCGTCTGCTCCCAGTCCCCAATCGTCCGAAAATCCGTCCAGCAGTGCGGGTGTGGTCAGCCGATGGGCGTAGAGATCCCCCGCGCGCGCGTCAAACGGCGCACGCGCGGCTGAGTCGTCACCGAAGAGGTCAGGCTTGGACGCCAGCAGATTGGCGAGCGTCGAACCGGTTGCGAGCAGCGCCTGTTCCTGTCCGTCGCGCAGCGCGGATTCCATTTCGCGCGCGTAGCGACAACCCGCCCACGGCAGGAGCAGTGTCAACAGGCTGAGAAGCAGCAGCTGGTAGCGAAGCGGCATTCACTCCAACCAGCGATAGCCCATGCCGTACATCGTCTCGATGGCCGCGAACGCCGGGTCCACGCCTAGAAACTTGCGCCGGATGCGCTTGACCTGAGAAGTAATGGTGTTGTCGTCGAGCACGACATTCGCCGCATCCATCAGCTGCTGGCGATTCTTCACGTGACCGGGATGTTGTGCGAGCGCGTGCACGATCCAGAACTCAGTCAGGGACAGTGGCACCGCGTGCTCATTCCAGGTCGCCTGCAAGCGCTCGGCATCGAGCGTCAACGGCCCGCGGTGCAGGATCTGGGTCGCCTTGGGAGGACGGCTGCGCGCCTCAATGCGCTTGAAGAGAGCGATCACGCGCGCGATTAGATGCGCGATGCTGATGTCCTTGGTCAGAAAATCGTCGGCACCGAGCCTCAGGCCCGAGATGGCATCGATCTCGCTGTCGCGCGCGGTGAGGAAGATGATCGGCAGTTCCGCAGACCTGGCGCGCAACTGGCGACAGAGCTCGAACCCGCCTTCCACCTCGTCCTCGAGCGAGATATCGATGATGGCGAGATCCGGCAGCCGCGCCTCGAATGCCTGCACTGCCTGGCGGCGATTGGCAAACGTGCGCACGCCATAGCCGTTGCGTTCGAAGGCGGCAGCGTAGTTGGCGCTGATCGCGGGCTCGTCCTCGACGATCGCAATCTGCTTCTTCATGCGAGCAGTCTACCGTCCCGCGCGGCTGCTCTGTACGACCCGGGTAACACTGCCCGAATTGGCCACAATTGATCAGCGCTCCATCCCGATTGACGCGCCCCCGAAGCGCACTCCCGGCGCTTCATAGCCTTGCCAGGTCCTCTGGATCGGCCGGAACACGGGAGTGCACATGGGCGCGTCGACGACTCGGAAACGAAATGAACGCCAGCTCCGGGACGACTTCGGAACGGAGTTTCATGCCCGGCGCGGAACGGGCGAGCAGCCCTTCCCGCAACGCCTGGCCCGCGCGCGACTGCTGCACCTGAGACGTCGCGACACGGCGGCGAACTGGCTCGCGCTCACAATCTCGATCGCGCTCTACTTTCTTCTTTCCAGCTCGCCAGTGCATGCCAACCCGATGGACGGAGTGCGCGCGGGGAGCCTCCTGCTGCGCGGCCGCGGGACAGAGGCCCTGCAGCCAGCGATGCGCGTCGACACCGAAGTCGATGCCCAGGTGAGCGGCATGATCGCGCGCGTCACCGTCCGCCAGGTATTTCGCAACGCTGGCGCGGACTGGATGGACGGTGTCTACGTGTTCCCGCTTTCGGAGAAGTCGGCGGTGGATCGCCTCGAGATGCATATCGGGGAACGCGTCATCGTCGGCGAGATCCGTGAGCGCGAAGCTGCACGCAAGGTATTCGAGCAGGCGCAGCAGGCGGGCAAGCAGGCGAGCCTCGTCGAGCAGGAGCGACCGAACCTCTTTACGACGTCGGTGGCGAACGTGCCACCGGGCGAAACGGTGACGATCGAGATTGGCTATCTCGAAGCGCTCGACTACGACCACGGCCACTGGAACCTGCGTATTCCGCTGACGCTGACGCCACGCTACGTGCCGGGCGGCAGCGCGACGGAATCCACAACTTCCGTCGAAAGGTCAGAAGCGTCGCGGGCACTGACCGGATTCGGCACGCGTCCGGCCGATGCCGACCGGATCACGCCGCCCGTCGACCAGGGCAGTGCCGACTCCCAACGCGTCTCGATTCACGTGAATGTGGATGCCGGTTTTCGACTCGGGAGTCTGCGCAGCCTCTATCACGCGGTGCAGGTGCGCGATTCGCAGTCGATCTACCAGGTCGAGCTGGTCGAGCATCAAGTGCCGGCCGATCGCGACTTCGAGCTCACGTGGTCGCCCGATGTTGGCGCGGCGACAGGTGCCGCGGTGTTCACGGAGCGCTTTGGGGCTGACACCTATGGGTTGCTGATGCTCGTGCCACCGCACGAAGAAAGGACCCTCGCATCGCCGCCGCGCGAAGTGATCTACATCATCGATACCTCCGGTTCGATGGAAGGCAATTCGATCCGCCAGGCGCGGGCCGCGCTGCAGCTCGCGCTCGGTCGACTGGGCTCCGGCGATCTGTTCAACGTGATCCGCTTCAGCGACCGCACCGAGACTTTGTATGCAGACCCGGTGCCTGCAAGCCGCGAGCACCTCGACCAGGCGCTTGAGTATGTCGGCGCGCTCCAGGCCAATGGCGGCACCGAGATGCTGCCTGCGTTGCAGGCGGCGTTCCGGATGCGTGCCAGCGCCGAGCACTTACGGCAGATCGTGTTCATCACCGATGGCGCGGTCGGCAACGAAGAAGAGCTGTTCGCGCTGATCCGCACGCTGGGTGCAGCGCGCTTGTTCACCGTGGGAATTGGCGCGGCGCCTAACGGCCACTTCATGCGCACAGCGGCTGCCATGGGTCGCGGGACTTTTACCTTCATCGGCACCGATGGGGACGTCAAGGAACGCATGGGTGAGCTGTTCGAGAAGATTGAACGGCCGGCGCTGACGGATATCGAGCTTGGGTGGCCTAACGGGACCAAGGCCGAACTTTCGGCTTCTCGCGTGCCCGACGTCTACTACGGTGAACCAGTCGTGCTGACGGCGCGACTCAACAGTGCGCCGCGTGGCTTCGTCACGATGAGCGGGCGTAGCGCCTCAGGATTCTGGATGCGGCAGATCCCGCTGGCGAGCGCACGGGCGAACGCAGGCGTGGCGTCGCTGTGGGCGCGCAACCGCATCGAAGACCTTCTGGACCAGAAGCGCGCCGGTGCGAATCCCGACACCATCCGCGAGCAGGTGCTGTCGCTCGCACTCGAACACAAGCTCGTCAGCCCGTACACGAGCCTGGTCGCGGTGGATCGCAAGCCGGTGCGACCCGCCGGCATCGACAGCGTGCAGAGCGCGATTCCACACACGGCTCCCGCGGGCTCGGCCTGGGCGGGCGTGCAGGTTGGCTACCCGAATACCGCAACACCCGCGCGCTTGCATCTGCTGATCGGGCTTGCGCTCCTGCTCGCCGCTCTCATGTTCATTCCCCGCTCTGCCTGGGCACGCGCATGAAGACACGAGTCCTCGTGCTGTATGGGCTCCTCGCCGGTGCGAGCTGGCAGCTTGCGCACGCGGGATACATCCACGCGAAGGCAATTCTGGCGCAACAGCTCCTGGAACGGTCGTGGCAGCGCTCATTGCAAGGTGTGGATGCTGCTCGTCCCTGGCCTTGGGCGGACACCTGGCCGGTCGCTCGTCTGCGCGCGGTGCGCGTGGGCGTCGATGAAATCGTGTTGGCCGGCTCGAGCGGCCGCACGCTTGCGTTCGGGCCAGCGCATGTCGATGGCAGCGTCCTTCCCGGTAGCGAAGGGCTTAGCGTGATCGCCGGGCATCGCGATACGCACTTCGAGTTCCTGCGCGAGCTCGTGATTGGGGATGAACTGCAGGTCGATCGCCCGGACGGCAGCAGTGTGCGTTATCGCGTCAGCGATCTCGCGATCGTCGACACCCGTACCGATCGAATGCCGCTCGATGCCTCGACGAGCCGTCTCGAGCTCGTGACCTGTTTTCCGTTCGACGCGGTGGTCCCGGGCGGTCCATTGCGCTACCGCGTGCTCGCTGAGCGCGTGTCGTTTGCAGGACACGTGTTTGTCGCCGGGCGCAGACGCGTTGCGCGAGAACGCGGTTTTGAATCGAAAGTCGAATCCAGTGCGAATGAGGTGATGTAATGAACGCCAACAACAGATCCCGTCAGACTTTTCCGACAACCACGCGAGTCGGGCGCGACTTCGCCACGCTTCGCAGGCGTTATCGCGACGCCGCTGTCAGTTGGATCGCTCTGGGCGCCCTGCTCGCAGCGTGGCACGTCGAAGCGCGCTTGGAGCAGCCAGCTGCGACAGATATCGATCCACGGCTGGCAGCGCGGACGGCGACGCCGAGCAATGCGGCACCGATTCGCGTCGTGCGCTCGGAAGCGCGCAGCTGGATGGAAGGCGCCCCGAAGGGACTCAGAACGCGCTGACGCCGGTGAGCTCACGTCCGATCGTCAGCTGGTGAACCGTCTCGGTTCCCTCGTACGTAATCACGCTCTCCAGGTTGAGCATGTGCCGGATCGGCACGTACTCCGCGCTGATACCGGAGCCGCCCAGCATGTCCCGGCAATCGCGCGCCACGTCGAGCGCCATCCTCGCGTTGTTCCACTTGGCGAGGGATACCTGGCTGGGGGTCATCTCGCCCTTGTCCTTGAGGCGCCCCAGCTGCAGCGCCAGGAGCTGAGCGGTCGTGATGCGGCGCGCGTGATCGGCAAGCCGCAGTTGGATCGCCTGGGTGTTGTCGAGGGGGCGCCCGAACAGCACTCGCGACTTGGTGTAATCGAGTAGCTGTGCGAGGCAGGCCTGCGCCGAGCCAATTACCCCCCAACTGATCCCGAAGCGCGCCTGCGTGAGACAGGAAAGGGGGCCCTTGAGGCCAATGACTCCCGGCAGAACGTTCTCGTCGGGGACCCTGACATTCTCGAAGAACAGGCTCGAAGTCACCGAGGCGCGGAGCGAGAACTTGTGCTCGATGTCCTGTGAGCTGAAGCCCTTCATCGCCTTCTCGACGATGAAGCCGCGGATGCCTTCCTCGGTCATCGCCCAGACAATGGCGAGGTCCGCAATGCTGCCGTTGGTGATCCACATCTTGGCGCCGTTCAGAACCCAATCTTTGCCCTGGCGACGCGCGTGGGTCTTCATGTTGGCCGGGTCGGAACCGCCGTGCGGCTCGGTGAGCCCGAAGCAGGCAATCAGCTCGCCCTTGGCCATCCCGGGAAGGTATTTCTGCTTCTGGGCTTCGCTCCCGAACGCATAGATCGGGTACATGCAGAGGCTCGTCTGCACTGAGACGAAGCTGCGGATGCCGGAGTCGCCGCGCTCGAGTTCCTGGCAGATCAGGCCATAGCTCACCGCATTGAGACCGGCGCAGCCGTACCCCTTCAGGTAAACGCCCAGAAGACCGAGGTCGGCGAGTTCCGGAACGATCTCGCGGGGGAAGCGATGCTTCTCGAAGCACTCGGCAATGATCGGCAGCACCTTGTCGTCGACCAGCCGTGCCACCGAGTCACGCACCATCTGCTCTTCCTCGCTGAGCTGTCCGCGGACGTCGAACAGGTCCATCGGATCGAGAGAGCGGGCGGCAGTTTTGGTCTTCGGCGCGGTGTCGTGTGCGGGCGTGGCCACGATGATCTCCAACTCAGTTTCGGTTGCCGGAGGGCGGTCCGAACGGGGCGCAGATCATAGAGGATAAGCCGCCCCTGATCCTCTGGTTCGCTGTGCCTCGAGCACCCTGCACGGAGGGCAATCTGACCTGTTGGAGAGCAGAACCAGAGGCAGGTCGGCCAATCGTGTTGCGATGCAACAGGGTAGGAAAGGAGCTTGCAATGGCAACCGAGACGTTACAAAACAAGTGCACTGGCCAGCATTGTTGACTATCATCGCAACATTATGGACCTGGGCTCCCTCACGGCCTTCGTCAAGATCGTGCAGAGCGGCAGCTTCACCAAGGCAGCCGACAGCCTGGGTAGTCACAAGGCCCACGTCAGCCGAAGCATCGCTCACCTCGAGCAGAAACTCGGCATTCGCCTCCTCGAACGCACCACCCGACGTGTTCGCCTCACGGACGTCGGGCAGCAGGTGTACGAGCAGGCGCTCAACATCATGGCGAGCGTTGCCGATATCGAGGCGACAGCGGCCAGCCTTCGGGGCGAGCCGGCAGGCACGCTGCGGTTGTCGGCCGACGTCGAATTCGGACTGAGCGGCCTCAGTCGCTGGATCGATGGCTTCGCCCAGAAGTGTCCCCAGGTCGCCGTGGATGTCGAATTGACCACCGGTTCGGCCGACTTGGTGCGTGAGGGCTTCGACCTGGCGCTGCGCCTGGGCTCGATCGAAGGAACAGAGTTCGTCAGCCAGAAGCTCGGCGAGATCGCCTATGGTCTCTACGCCAGTCCCGCGTATCTCGACAAAGGCGGCACGCCTGAGGATGGCGAAGCGCTCGGGACGCACCCACTGCTCATGTACAGCGCGAGTCCCCAGCGCGGCTGGCGCCTCATCACGTTGTCTCGCGAGCTTCGCGTCGATGGCCCGGCGCGCCTGCGTGCCAACAACAGCGGCATCGCGCGGGAGGCTGCTTTGCGCGGTCTCGGCATAGCGCTCCTGCCGGCTGCCGTCGCCAAGGAAGACGTCACGCGTGGCACGCTTCGCAGGGTGCTGTCGGCGTGGTCCGGGCCTAAAGTGCCCGTCTTTGCGCTGTTCCCGCCGGGGCGACAGCACACGCCGCGCGTTCACGCCTTCATCGAAATCGCCAACGCGACCCCGCTTGGCTGATCCGCGACTGCAAGAGAGGAACAGGACGTCCTCTCACTCGGTTGGCGCCTGGGGATACGCTTCAGGTTCGAGCAGGCGATAGCCGACGCCAGGCTCGTTCTCGATAAAGCGCGGCCTGAGTGGGTCATCACCGAGCTTGTCTCGCAGCTGGCGCACGTAGACCCGCAGGTACTGCGTATCCTGCTCGTGCACGGGACCCCAGATTTCCCGCAATAACTGCGTATGGGTCACTACGCGACCGGCGTGTGCCGCCAGTACGGCCAGCAGGTCGAACTCGCGTCGCGACAGGCGGATCGAGCGGCCGTCCAGCGTGACACGGTGACGCGCGATATCGATGTGCAGGTCGCCCACGGTGTAGATTGGCGCCGCCTCCGGGGGGGAGCGAACGCGCAAAGCGGCACGCACGCGGGCCAGGAACTCCGGCATTCCGAAGGGTTTCACGATGTAGTCAGCGGCGCCGGCGTCGAGGGCACGGACCTTTTCGCGCTCGTCGGCGCGCACCGAAAGCACGATGACGGGTGCCGGACAAATGGCGCGAAGATCCGGCAGTAGCGCCTGCCCGTCCCGATCCGGCAGACCCAGGTCGAGAACGATCAGCGCCGGCGGATCCGAGCTGACGCTTTGCAGGGCCTCCTTGGCATTCGCAGCCTCACTGATTTCGAAGCCGTGCGCCGTGAGACTGACGCGCAGGAAGCGCCGGATCTGGGGCTCGTCGTCGACGATGAGGATGCGACTGGCGCCCATCAGGCGGCTTCGGTCAGGCGGCTGCGGGGCGGTTCGCGCCGCGGCAGCGAGATCTCGATGCGCGTGCCGTGCCCCTCGCGGCCGGCCCGCACGGCGATGTGGCCACCCATCGCTTCAACGAACCCTTTGCAGATCGCAAGACCGAGCCCGGTGCCGGGACGACGCTGGTCGCGGTGGCGTACCCGGTAGAACATGTCGAACACGCGCTCACGTTCTGCAGGCGGGATCCCGGGACCTTCGTCCGTTACCGCGATCACGATGTCATCGGCGAGCACGCTCGCCGCGATATCGACACGCGAACCCGGTGGTGAAAACTTCGCCGCGTTGTCGAGGACATTCACGATGACCTGCTCGAGAAGCGCCGGATCCGCGTAGACGATCTCCGCGTCGGTCGCGATCGTCACCTCGAGGCGATGCTCGTGCAGCGGCTGATCCAGCCGGGCACGTGCGCGTCCGATCAGTTCGCGCAGGTCACACCAATCGCTTCGCGGCGTCAGTGCGCCATGGCCAAGGCGCGTCATGTCGAGGAGGTTCTGCACAAAGCGGTTCAAGCGCTGCGCTTCCTCGAGGATTGTGGTCGTCAACTCGCGGCGCGCTGCTGGCGAGGCGTTGTCACCGAGCTCCTTCAAGCCACTGGCAGAGCCGATGATGGAAGCGAGGGGCGTGCGCAGATCATGCGAAACCGAGGACAGCAGCGCGGAGCGCAGCCGGTCCGACTCGGAGATCAGCTGGGCGCGTTTCACGTCCTCGGTGAGCAGGATCCGTTCGAGCGCCGTGGCTGCCTGGTCGCGCATCGAGAAAAACAGGCGGCGCTGTTCGGGTGTCAGGCTGGCGCGCTTGGCGCCGAGATTCAGGCCAATGACTGCAATCGGTCTTTGGGCTGTTCCCAGGGGCGCAAACAGCCACCACGATGCGGGCAACGTGCCGGTTCCCGATCCGGCAGGCTCTCCATGAGCCGCGGCCCATTCTGCGGCGCCACGATCGATGTCGATTAGCGCGGGCGGCTCCGTGACGCCGATAGGATCGCCGAGTCCCGCGTCGCGGTACGCGCGCAGCGCGATCGATTCGAAGTCCAGGGTCTCCGTGAGGTACTGGCAGGTCGCACGCAGCAGGTCCTCCGCGCTCACCGCGCCGGCGATGCGCCGGCTGAAATCGAACAGCAGGCCGCTTTGCTCCGCGGATTCGCGGGTGATCCGGATCTGCGCCCGCAGCCGCGCCGCCAGGTTGCCGCCGATGACCGATACCAGCAGGAAGAAGAGGATCGAGAGCAGGTTGTCGGGACTGGTGACCTGAAGTGTGAAGCGCGGGTCGGTAAAGAAGAAATTGAAGGCGAGCGAGGCGAGGACTGAGGCGAAGAGCCCCGGCAGGAGGCCGTGCCGGATCGCGGCGATCAGCACGGCGAACAGGTACACCAGCGACACGTCGCCGATGCCGAGGTACTGATCGAGAATCCATGCAACACCGGTCGCCAGGGCTACCGCAATGGCACTCTCCGCGTATGGCCGAATGTGCAGCGGTCTTATGACCGAGCGCTCTGTTGAGCTGGTATCTTTCGCGCGCGCGTCGTCCGCTTGGCTTGCGACCGTGATCTCGAAATCGTTGCCTCGTTCGAGCAACGCCCAGGCGAGCGCAGGCCGCAGGCGCAGTTGCGCCAGGCGTCGGCGCGAACGGCCCACGACGATCTCGGTGACGTTCTGTGTGGCCGCGTACGCGAGGACCTCACTGGCGATGCCACTGCCATTGATGCTCTCTGCGCGCGCACCCAGCTGCTCGGCCAGCGTGAAAGCGGCTTGCAGGTACTCGCGCTGCGACTCGCGGAGTTCCTCGGCGCGGCTGGTCTGCACGTGCAGCGTCGTCCAGGGCAACTGGCGCCGGTCCGCGATGCGCTTGCCGAGACGCACGAGCTGCTCGGCCTGTTGATCGGCGCCGATGCAGACCAGGATCCGGCCGCGTGCCGGCCACGGACCCTCGATGGCGCGCGCCCGCATGTAGCTTTGCAGGTCCGCGTCGACCCGCTCGACCGCCATGCGCATCGCGAGTTCGCGCAAGACCAGGAGATTGCCGCGCGAAAAGAAGTTCTCCACCGCACGCTGCGCTTCTTCCGGGACGTACACTTTGCCTTCACGCAGCCGCTTGGTGAGCTCCTCCGGCGGCAAGTCGATGAGCTCGATCTCCTCTGCGGTCTCGAGTACGCGATCGGGCAGGCGCTCGCGAACCTTGACACCGGTGATGCGCTCGACGAGATCGTTGAGACTTTCGATGTGTTGCACGTTGAGTGTGGTGAACACATCGATGCCGGCATTCAGGAGCTCATCGACATCCTGGTAGCGCTTCTCATGGCGGCTGCCCGGCACATTCGTGTGCGCGAGCTCATCCACGAGCGCGAGCTTCGGCTTGCGCGCGAGCAGCGCATCCAGATCCAGCTCTTCGAAATCGCGGCCACGGTAGTGGACGCGAAGGCGTGGCAGCAGCGGCAGGCCTTCGAGAAGAGCCATGGTTTCCGTGCGGCCGTGTGTTTCGACGATCCCGACGACTACGTCGATGCCCTCGGCGCGGCGCCGTCGTGCCACTGAAAGCATCTCGTACGTCTTGCCGACACCGGGGGCGGCACCGAGAAAAATCTTCAGGCGGCCGCGGCCCTCTCGGCGGGTCTCGGCCAGCAATGCATCCGGGGAAGGTCGCTCTTCTTCCACCACGCTAGGCTAACCCGATGACGCTGGAAGCTGAAACCCGAGTCAACCAGCAGGGCGGGGAAACTTTTCGTCGAGCGCGAGATTCAGGAACAACACGTTGACGCGGGGCATGCCGAGGAACCCCAGCTACCGACCCTCGATGTGTTGCGCCACGAGCTGACGAATGGAATCCGCTGGGACGCCCCGGGCGTGCGCGATGCGATCGACCTGCCATTCTGCTGCGGCCACGGACAGATGAGGATCGAGTCCACTGCCCGAGGAGGTCACGAGATCGGCAGGAACTGAGCCCGCACTGCGTCCCGCTCTGGCTGCGGCGACGCGCTCGCGCACAGCATCGAGCAAGGCACGACTCGTGGGGCCGAGATTTGTGCCGCCGCTGGCGATGCCATCGTAGCCCTTGCCGGCTGCCGAGGGACGAGAATGAAAATACGCCGGATTGGCGAAGGACTGGCCGATCAGCGCCGAGCCTATGACGACATCGTCGCGTCGCAGGAGAGTCCCGTGGGCCGCATCGGGCCAGAGCAGTTGCGCGACGCCGGTGATCGCCAGCGGATAGATCAAGCCGGTCACGACGGTCATGAGCAACAACAGCATCAACGCCGGGCGAATCTGGTTGAGCATCGCGGTGAACCTCAGGCGAGCTTGAGCATTGTGACCAGCAGGTCGATCACCTTGATACCGACAAAGGGGACCACGATCCCGCCGAGGCCGTAGATCAGGAGATTGCACCCGAGCAGTGCCGACGCGTGCGTCGCCCGGTACCGAACCCCGCGCAGCGCCAGTGGTATCAGCGCGATGATGATCAACGCGTTGAAGATCACCGCGGACAAGACGGCGCTGTCGGGGCTCTGCAAACCCATCACGTTGAGCTGGTTGAGCTGCGGGTAGGTCGCGGCAAACATCGCAGGCAGGATGGCGAAATACTTCGCCACGTCATTGGCGATCGAGAACGTGGTGAGCGCACCGCGACTGATGAGCAGCTGCTTGCCGATCATCACGACTTCCATGAGCTTGGTGGGATTGCTGTCGAGGTCGATGAGGTTGCCGGCTTCCTTGGCGGCAGCAGTGCCATCGTTCATCGTGACACCGACGTCGGCCTGTGCCAGCGCCGGCGCGTCATTGGAGCCATCGCCGCACATCGCGACCAGGTGCCCCTTCGCCTGCTCGCCGCGAATGAAGTCAAGCTTCTTTTCCGGTGTTGCCTCGGCGATGAAGTCATCGACCCCCGCCTCGGCGGCGATCGCGGCCGCGGTAAGCGGGTTATCTCCCGTGATCATCACGGTGCGAATGCCCATGGCGCGCATGCGCGCGAAGCGCTCCTTGATCTCTGGCTTCACGATGTCTTTCAGATGCACGACGCCGAGAACGCGCGCGCGGTCCGCAACGACCAGCGGCGTGCCGCCACCGCGGCTCACACGCTCGATGTGAGAAACGGCTTCTTTGGGCATGCCTGCTGCCCCGAGAGCGCGCACGTGTTGCAGGATCGCGTCGGCAGCGCCCTTGCGGATCGGTCCATGCGGGCTATCGAGTCCGCTCATGCGCGTTTGCGCGGTAAACGGGATGACGGTCGAATCGGGCGGGCGAGCAGGCGTGAGACGGTGGCGCTGAGCCGCCAGCGCCACGATCGACTTGCCTTCAGGCGTCTCATCACCGATCGATGACAGGATCGCTGCCGACGCGAGCTCCAGCTCTGTGACGCCTTCTGCCGGCAGAAATTCGCTCGCCATCCGATTCCCGAAGGTGATCGTGCCGGTCTTGTCGAGCAGCAACGTATCCACATCGCCCGCCGCTTCCACGGCGCGCCCGGACTTGGCGATGACATTGGCCTGCACCAGCCGGTCCATGCCTGCAATTCCGATCGCGGACAGCAATCCGCCGATGGTCGTCGGGATGAGTGTGATCAGCAGGGCCACGAGGAACACAACCGATATCGGTGCGCCGGAAAAATGGGCGAAAAACTCCAGCCCGAAGACCACCAACAGGAACACCAGCGTCAGGCCCACGAGCAGGATATGCAGGGCGACTTCGTTGGGCGTCTTCTGCCGATCTGCCCCCTCGACCAGCGCGATCATGCGGTCGAGAAAGGCTTCGCCGGGACTCGCGGTGATCTGCACCTTGATCCAATCCGAGACCACGCGTGTTCCGCCCGTGACGCCAGAACGATCGCCGCCACTCTCCCGGATGACGGGCGCGGATTCTCCGGTGATCGCCGCTTCGTTGACCGAGGCGATGCCTTCGATCACCTCGCCGTCATTCGGTATCACTTCGCCGGCTTCCACCAGCACGACATCGCCCCGCTTGAGACTGCGCGCGGCCACCGTGCGGTGCTTGCGCGTCCTCGGATCGTCGAGCAGTTTGGCGGCGGTCTCTGTCTGAGTCCGGCGCAGGCTGTCCGCGCGTGCCTTGCCACGCCCCTCGGCCAGCGCTTCGGCAAAATTCGCGAATACCACCGTGAACCACAACCACAGCGCGATCTGTCCGATCACCCCGGTGTGGGCAGAATTGCCGTCGATCAGGTCACGCAGCCAGATCACGGTGACAAATGCGGAGGTCACGCCGACCACGAACATCACGGGATTGCGCATCAGGACGCGCGGATTGAGTTTGCGCAGGCTGTCGATGGCCGCGGTCATGACCAGGTGACGTTCGAACAGCGGCAGGGCGACGTGGCGTGAAGTCATCGCGGTCCTAGTAGGTCTGCCCGGCGAGCATCGCGAGATGTTCGGCGATCGGTCCGAGCGCGAGCGCGGGGAAGAAAGTCAGACCGCCCACGATGAAGATCACGGCGATGAGCAACACCACGAACAGGGGTCCGTGCGTCGGGAATGTGCCGCTGGTCGCCGGCAGAGTCTTCTTTGCGGCCATACTGCCGGCCACGGCCAGCATCGGGATGATGATCACGAAGCGGCCGAGGAACATCGCGATGCCGAGCATCGTGTCCTGGTAGGGAGTGTTGGCATTGAAGCCGGCGAATGCTGAGCCGTTGTTGGCGGTCGCAGACGTGTAGGCGTACAGCAGTTCCGTAAAGCCGTGCGGCCCCGCATCCTGGATCGAGCTGGTGCTGACTGGGAGGACCGCGCCAATGGCGGGGAACAGCACCATTCCGAGGGGCGTCACGAGCAGGGCGAGCATGCAGAGCAGCACTTCGCGCGCCTCGATTTTCTTGCCGAGATACTCGGGAGTGCGTCCGACCATCAGCCCAGCGATGAATACGGCGATGATGACGTAGAGCAGCATCCCGTAGAGGCCAGCGCCCACGCCACCGTAGATGACCTCGCCCAGCATCATGTTGAAGAGTGGCACGAGGCCGCCGATGGGCGTGAAGCTGTCGTGCATGGAGTTGACCGAGCCGTTCGATGCGTCGGTCGTCGCCGTGGCCCACAGAGCCGAGGCTCCGACGCCGAAGCGAACTTCCTTGCCTTCCATGTTGCCTGCGCCGGGGTCGACGCCCGCAGCGGTGAGAAGCGGATTTCCAGAGACTTCGCTCTGGTAGCAGATGGCGAGACCGCCGATGAACAGGATTGCCATCGCCGCCCACAGCGCCCATCCCTGGCGACGATCGCGCACCATGCAGCCGAACGTGTATACCAGCGCCGCCGGAATCAGCAGGATGAACAGGCACTCGATGAAGTTGCTGAGCGGCGTCGGGTTCTCGTAGGGATGCGCGGAGTTCGCATTGAAAAAGCCACCGCCATTAGTGCCGAGTTGCTTGATCGCGATCTGTGAGGCGGCCGGTCCCTGCGCCAGGGTCTGTTCTGCGCCTTCCAACGTATGCGACTCGGCATAGTGGTCGAAATTTTGCGGCACGCCCTGCCACACCAGGAACAATGCCGCAACGACCGCGAGCGGTAGCAGGATATAGAGCGTCGAGCGCGTCGTATCGACGAAGAAATTGCCAATGCTGTTGGCACTGCGGCGTGCAAAACCGCGCACCAGCGCAATCGCGATCGCCATTCCGGTGGCGGCGCTCACGAAGTTCTGCACGGTGAGCCCGGCCATCTGCGAGAGGTACGAGAGCGTCGACTCGCCGCCATAGGACTGCCAGTTCGTGTTGGTCACGAAGCTGACCGCGGTATTGAACGCGAGATGCGGGCTCATTGCCGGCAGCCCCGCGGGATTGAGCGGCAGCAGATGCTGCAAGCGCAGGATCCCATAAAGGAGTACGAGACCGAACGCGTTGAAGGCCAGCATGCCGGACGTGTAGCGACCCCAGCTCTGCTCGCTGCCAGCGTCTATCCCGCAGGCCCGGTAGATCAGGCGCTCGACCGGACCAAACACCGGTGTCAGAAGATGCTTTTCGCCTGCATACACGCGCGCCATGAAGCGTCCCAGCGGCGGTGTCAGGGCGAGAAGAAGCAGGAAGTAGACGGCGAACGTCAGCAGGTCGAACGCCAGCATGGCTATCAGAATCGTTCAGGATTGAACAAGGCGTAGAGGAGGTAGCCCACGAGCCCGATCGTGAGCAGCGCGCCCAACAGCATCTCAGCGTTCACTCGTCTCTCCTGACGATGCGATCGCACAGGTGTACCAGCACGCGGGCAACGAGGACGCAAGCAACGATCAGGCCGATATACAGGAGGTCGTTCATGGCTAATCCCTACGCGCGCACTCTACGAGCCACACCCGTAAAGGAGCGATACGCACCCGGCACCGCGGGCGTAAAGGATCAATAAGAAAAAGCCCCTCTCCCGCCGTAGCAGGAAGAGGGGCAACGGGGGATTCAGAGGCTGTGCGAGATCGTCACTCCGCCCCACACTGGGCTGCGATGCGCCGGACCCTCACGAATCTCGGCGGTCTCGAATCGCACTACGTAGCTCACCTGCGTGCCGCCCGAAAGGCGGCTGGTGATGCCCAGCCACGCTTCGCCGATGATGTGATTTAGATCGCCTGCAGAGAGCGTGTGCACGCTGTCGCGGAACTGGCCCTGCAGAAATGCGTTGTAGGCGCGCACGCGCAGTTTCGCGCCCGCGAACACATAGATTTCGCCTCGACCGTTCGCACTCTCTGGCGCCAGGGGCGCAGGTTGCGCCATGTAATCGACGCGCTCCGGATTGAATGTCCACCACGGTGAGTTGATGACCCCGAAGCGCGTCGAAATCGCGTAACTGGCCTCAGTGAGATATCCGGCGCTCATCTCCCACGTTGTCTTGGTCTCGACGAACTTGTCGCCGAACGCGAGGCGCTGCGCCTGCAGCTGTGAGCCTCCGGTGAGGTAACGCGCGGTCAGCTCGCCACCTTCAGAGATCTGGTTGCTGGCGCCGCGCGGTTCGTCGCTGTGGATGACCTTGTGAACCAGCTCCTGCGCGTCGGTCGTCGCGCGCAGTCCGAGGAAGCCCAGGGTCAGTCCGCTGTAACGGGTTCTCTGCTCGTCACCCGCCACGTAGTCGCGGACGCTGGTGAGGAAGAGCAGGCTCGCGTACGGCCGGTCGTCTTCAACCACGGCTGCCGAGGTAATGTCCTGCGGCGTGAAGATGATGATGCCCGCCTGCAGGCCGTGGAAGGGCTGAGCGTCCTGCCACGCCGCATTGCGGGCGAACAACGGCTCATCGATGTAGCGCAGCAGTCGATCCAGCGACCACCAATACTTTGCGGTTCGTGCGCCGAAGAGGGAGACGCCAAGTCCGCCAGTGTAGTCGCGGTCGGTGTGGGCTGGGCCGAAGAGATCGTTGTCGAGCGCGATCGACCAGCCGCTCACTTCGTCCTGCGCCGGATCAGCGGCGCGCCGCAGGATCTGATCGACCGTGGTCTGCGAGTCCGCCTCGCCGTCAGCCTGAGCCGCCAACGGCAATCCCGACAGCAACAGCGCCAGTATTGACGCCGCACTGCGGTATCGGGCTGTGATACGCGAAAACACGACCTCGCTCCCATGAAATTGTTGTGAGGCATACGTTAGCGAGCGTCAGGCGCGGGAAAAATCGGCTCGGACGAAAATCACTAGTTCCGGAAATACATGAATCGTTGCGGTGCAGTGCTGCGCGGCAGCTGCGCCTGCAGCGAACAAACGCACGATTCTCGCTACCGTCCATTTCGCGACGGCTGGAACGGCGGATTCACCGGCGGGAAATCAGGTCAGAAGGGAATGCCGGCGCGTCGATAGACGTGCGCCAGGAGCCAAATCGGTCCGATCATCAGGAACTGCACATCCTTGAAGAACGACGGCCGTTTGCCCTCGACCACGTGACCGATGAACTGGCCGATCCAGGCGACCACGAAGATCGCAACGCAGATGATCCACAATGGAGTCGTGAAACCTTCGAGCCAGCGCACGAGGGCGAGCATCGCGAGCATTACCGGAATCATTCCGAGCGCGAGCGGTATGGAGACCAGGAAGTAGTAGACGATGCCGGCAAGGACGAACAAGCTCCCCCAGTTGAGGTACAGCGAGATCCCGTGCCAGGCCGCGGGCACTGGCAGTACCGAGAGCAAGCCGATGGCGCTCAGGAGGATTGCGGGAACACAGATCCAATGCAGTACTTCGTTGGTGAGATTGCGGTGGCTCTCGGAGTATTCGTCGAGCCACGCTTGCGCCGTTCTCATGATGGCGGCAAAGCTACGCCGGCATCCGGGAGCTCGCAACCGTGAAGGTCCTGAGGAGGAAGCGATGACTTCGCCGACGCTCGGCCAGCGCGTCATGCAATACTTCTCGGCGGCGCGCTTCATCTCCGACGCGCGCAGGCTGGAACTCTACCCGCCGTTCTTTCTCATGCGCATCAAGGTGCGTGAAGTGAGCGCGGACTGGCGCCGCATACGCATCCTGCTGCCGCTCAACACCTTCTCGCGCAATCCCGGCGGCGTCATGTTTGGTGGCTATCAGGCAGCTCTCGCCGACCCGATCGCCGCAGTCTCGTGCGCGCGGGTGCTTCCCGGCTATTCCGTGTGGACGCGAGCGATGTGCATCGACTTCGAGCGCGGCGGCAGCACCGATCTGGAGCTGCGCTTCGATTTCCAGCCGGAGCTCGAAGCACAGATCCGTCGCGAGCTGGAGACATCCGGCCGCGCTACTCCGACCTTCGAGTATGGTTATCATCTGGCCGACGGCAGTCGCTGCACAGTGATCCGCAACACGGTCGCGATCCGGCCGAAGGGCTACCGTAAGGCTACGACCCCGCCCGCACCGGAGCACGGATTGTAGATTTCGCCATTCAAGTGGCGTTCAGCTGGCCGAACTCACAGTGGTACGCGCGGTCGAGGAAGATTGCGAAGTGAAGACGGAGGAGTCACGAATGCAAATGCGCACGATCAGGATCATGACGGCGGCGGTGTTGAGCGCCGCGCTGGTAATTGCGGGATGCGAGACGACCAATCCCTACACCGGGCAGCAGCAGACCAGCAAGGCTGCCAAGGGCGCAGGCATCGGCGCTGCGGCTGGGGCAGTTGTCGGTCTTCTCACCGGGCACGACGCGAAGCAGCGTCGCGAACGCGCGCTGATCGGCGCCGGCGTCGGAGCGCTCGCCGGCGGAAGCGTCGGCTACTACATGGACGTGCAAGAAGCGAAGCTGCGCCAGCAACTGCAAGGCACGGGCGTCAGCGTCACGCGCATGGGTGACAACATCACGCTCAACATGCCCGGCAATATCACTTTCAAGACGGACAGCGCTGATCTCAACGCGAACTTCTTCAAAGTGCTCGACTCAGTCGGGCTGGTGCTGAAGGAATACGAAAAGACGATCGTCGAGGTTGCGGGTCACACCGACAGCACGGGCTCGACGGAATACAACCAGGCGTTATCCGAGCGCCGCGCCCAGACAGTGGCTCAGTACCTGTCGGGTAAGGGTGTGATTGATCAGCGCATCATCACGATCGGCGCCGGCGAGGCGCGGCCCGTCGCGACGAATGACACGTCCGAGGGCAGGCAGCTCAACCGGCGGGTGGAACTCACCCTGGCGCCGATCACCGCTCCTTCGTGATGGGCCGAATCAGGCTTCGAGGGCGGCTTCGGGCGCGATGAGCGCCCGAAGCTTTTTGATGGCGTGCGCCTCGATCTGGCGGATGCGCTCGGCGGAGACGTTGTAACGCGCGGCGAGGTCGTGGAGAGTCGCCTTGTTCTCGGTCATCCAGCGGCTCTTCAGGATGTCCTGGCTGCGCCCATCCAGGGTCCCGAGCGCCCGGCTGAGCCTGTCGGCCGTCGCGTCTTCCCATTCCTCACGCTCTACTTCTACGGACGGATCAGCATCCGCCGCCGCCAGATACATGGCGGGCGAGTAGGTATCTTCCTCGTCGCTTTCCGGGGTCGGGTCAAACGACAGGTCGCGCGCCGCGAGGCGCTTTTCCATCTCGGTGACTTCTTGCGGGGTCACGCCCAGATCCTGCGCGACCGCGCGCGTCTCCGCATCCGACAGCCACGCCAGATTCTTCTTCATCCGGCGCAGGTTGAAGAACAGCTTGCGCTGCGCCTTGGTGGTGGCGATCTTCACCAGGCGCCAGTTGCGCAACACGTATTCATGGATTTCCGCTCGGATCCAGTGCACGGCGAAGGAGACCAGGCGCACGCCGACCGCGGGATCGAAGCGCTTGACGGCTTTCATTAAGCCGACGTTGCCTTCCTGGATCAGATCGCCGATCGGCAGTCCGTAGCCCATGTAGCCTCGCGCGACATGCACGACAAAACGCAGGTGCGCGAGCACCAGCTCGCGCGCGGCGTCGAGGTCGTTGTCGCGACGATAGCGGGTTGCAAGCTCGAGCTCAGTTTCGCGGCTGAGAACCGGAATCCGCGACACGCGCTCGATATAGGCGTCGAGACTTCCAAGGGGACCCGAAAGAAGAGTGTCTTGATTCTTGAGAACCAGGGCGTTGCTCATGGACTTGGTGATTCCTCCCGAGGGGTCCGCTACGAAGCGGGCGGTAGTTTAGCAGTCGAGCAATTAGAGTGCTAACGGACGGATTGGTTCACCCGGTCAGTCAGGCCAATATATTCAAGTAGTTAAGAACCGGGGCTGTCGAGCCTACCGATGAACTCCGCGGGGAGGTCGCCTGCGCGCGAGGGGGTCGCGAAAGCCGGGCGCGTCGTGCGAGGCTTCGCGCCACGATCTCCGGCGTGCCCAAGAAAAAGTGAGCTGTCTTGAAACACTCGAGCGCCCCGACCCGCGTGGTCGCACTGACATTCTCCTTGGCACTGCTTTCTGCGTGTGCCGTCAATCCCGCCACCTATCCACGCACGGCCTCGAGCCGAATGGTCGCCGCTGACTCCTGTGCGCTGGCACAGATTCTGGCGCCGCCGGCGCGCAGCGCCGCCTCGGCTTCCGGGTTCGCGCTACTGGCCGATCCGCAGCCGGCATTCGAAGCGCGGGTGGCGCTGGTGGCCGAAGCAGAGCAAACGCTCGACCTGCAGTACTACATCTGGGAACCGGACAGCGCCGGAACGCTCATGGCGGTGAAGCTGTCGCAAGCAGCCAAGCGCGGTGTCCGCGTCCGAGTTCTGATCGATGACTTCACCACCTCCGGCCACGACATGAGTCTTGCACTCCTCAACTCGCTGCCGAACGTCGAGGTACGCCTGTTCAATCCCTACGGAAGTCGCGGCGCGCGCGGCCTGCAGATGCTGGGCGACTTCTCACGGCTCAATCACCGCATGCACAACAAGGCCCTGATTGCCGACGGACGGGCGGCGATTGTCGGTGGCCGCAACATCGGCGATCACTACTACGGCGTGAGCGGCGAGGCGAACTTTCGCGACATGGACGTGCTGGCGACCGGACCCGTAGTTGCCGATATCGCGGCCAGCTTCGATTCGTTCTGGAACAGCGAGTTCGCCGTGCCGGTCGAGGCCCTGGGATTCGCGAAACAGGAAAAGGTGGCCAAGCGTTTTGAGCGCGCGCAGGCAGAGGCACCCGCGTGGCAGGAGAAGAACGCTGCCGCCATCAAGGTGTTGCTGCCCGCAACCCACGATCTGCGGGCGCGCCTGAGCGAGTGGGGGGCTAACATGGCCTGGGCCGAGGCGCGTGTCCTGGTGGACGACCCGTCGAAGGCGGGCGGCAGCGGCGAAATGGCCGTGGCGAAGGAGCTCGCCGCGCGCGCGGCGGGTACCCAGCAGGAGTTGCTCATCGACTCAGCCTATTTCATCCCGGGCGAACGCACGATAGAGAGCTTTGCGCAGATGGTGAGTCGCGGGATCAAGGTGCGGGTACTCACGAACTCGCTGGCGTCCACCGACGTCGCCGCCGTGCACGCCGTGTATGCGCCGACCCGCGAGCCGCTCCTGCAGAAGGGCGTCGAGCTGCACGAATTTCGCATCGACAGCCGCGGCAGCGCACTGCTCGGCTCCTCGGGCGCGAGCCTGCACTCGAAGCTCGTGGTTTTCGACCGCAGCAGCGTATTCATCGGCTCCTTCAATCTCGACAGCCGGTCCGCGGTGCAGAACACCGAGCTGGGGATCCTGATCGACAGCCCGCAGCTTGCCGCGCAAACGGCGGCGGTCATCGAGAAGGACCTGCAACCCGAGACCAGCTGGAGGGTGATCCTGGACCCGACCGGGAAGAAGTTGAGGTGGCTGGGGCGCACCGATGGCGCGGCGGATGAGCGCACGCACGAGCCAGGCGCGAGTATCTGGAGGCGCATGTCGGCTTCCATGCTCGGCTGGTTGCCCGAAAGTCAGATGTGAATCAGGCGGCGGTGCGATTACGATCGCCGGTGGTTCGGGACCGAATTTGGCGGGGGTGAGAAATGACAGTTCGACACGGCAAGCGGCTGACACTTGGTTCCAGCGCACTCATGATTCTCGCCATGGCAGCAGTGCAGGCGGGGAATCTCGAATTTCTCAAGCAATCGCCCATCAGCTACTTCAATGACGAGGACGTGCGCCTTCTGAAGGAAGCAGTCACCCAGGTTATGGATGACAAGAACGTTCGTGCGACCAAAGAGTGGTCGAACCCGAACACTGGCAATTCTGGCAAGGTGGAAGGGCGCAGCGCGTTCAAGACCGCCGAAGGTGTCGACTGCAGACGAGTACGCGTGACCAACCACGCCAAAGCTGTTGATGGCCAGTCCACCTATACCGTGTGCAAGGCTCCAGGGAAGGACTGGGTCGTCGATCCAGCCGCGAAACCTGCCAACTGAAGTTTGATTAGGGGCCGCTAATGAGATCGAAGACATTGCTCGCTGCCTCGCTCCTGACTGCGGCCGTTGGTTGTGTTTCGGTTGGCGACAATCCCAACCGGAAGATCAGCCCGCCGGCGGCATCGCCGGATGTGCGCATGCTCGCGGGTGCGGTGCTGCCCGCGATCTATCAAGGCGACTTGCCCTGTGCTGATTGCAAGGCGCTACGCTACACACTCGATGTGCGGGCCGATCGCGTGTTCTTCCTGCGCATGACGTACGAGGGCAAGGGCTCGGGCGACGGCGACAGCTTCGATGACATTGGCACCTGGACTATCAGTCCGGACGCCCAGAGTGTGGTCCTGAAGGGCGGGCGAGATGCGCCGGTGATGTTCGCGATCGAGAACTCCGAGACGCTGCTCAAACTCGACAGCGCCGGCAAGCCGATCGAATCGACCCTCAACTACGAGCTCAAGCGCAATGCCAGCTATCGGCCGCTCGAGCCTCGTGTATCGATGCGCGGCATGTACAGCTACATGACCGACGCCGCGAATTTCCGCGAGTGCCGAACGCAACTCAAGTTGCCGGTTGAGCCTTCGGCCGAAAGCGCAGCGCTCGAACGCACTTATCTCGCCACGCGCAAGGTACCGGGCGAGGAATTACTCGTCAGCCTGGATGGACAAATCGCGATGCGGCCGAATGCCGATGGCGGTGCTCCACGACCGACGCTGCTCGTCGAGCATCTGACCAAAGTCTGGTCGGGCGCGGGTTGCGACACCGACATCGCGCAGTAGTGAAGCAGCGCGGGCTGGCGGCAATCGCGTAGCCATCCGGCGGATTACATCAGGCCCTCACTCTTCAGGCGTTTTCGTACGAGTTCGGCGACATCGTTCACAGCCGTCTCGACCAGGTGTGGCTGCATCGTCTCGCTGGTCCCGGTCCACAGGAGTTTGCCGGCCGGCAGCGAGTAGATGTTGACCTCGATCTGCAGCTTCTGCTCGGCGGTGAGGTAGTCGGGCGGCCGATCTGCAATCCACGCCATCCCGTAGTAGCCCCAGATCTCGTAATAGGCCGTTGGCACCGGATCTCTCGCGGTCTTTACCTTGGTGGTGGCATCGACGAGTCGCATCGTTATGGCGCCATCGAAGCCGCCGGAGGAGAGCCGCGCGCGAACCTTTCCTGCATCCTGCACTTCGTTGTCCGGCACGACCGTCGATGAGGCCACCGCTTTGGGCCCGATGATGCGCACCATCTCGTTCTCGGCGGCCCGCCGTGTCGGCCCATCGCTCGTCATGGCGACCGTGACGACGTGTTGAAAGTTGAGTTTCTTGACGGACGGATCCTTCCAGGAACTCAGCAGTCGGTTGCTCGAACATGCCGCAACTATCGTCAGTGCGCTGAGGAGGATCATGGGCAGGCGCTGCGCTCGCATTGTTGCATTCTCCCTGATTGTCTTTCCGACCATGCCGCGAGGAGCTTCGATCCCGCGTCACGCGCTCGGTTCAATGGCCCGCAAGTGGCGCGCCGTGGCAAGCCACGAGCCGAGCCACCCGAGGATGGCACCGGTTGCCAGCAGGATGCCGATCATGCGTGCGTCGAGCCCGATCAGCTTGAAGCTGCTGCCGTAAAGGCCGGCCAGGCGATTGACGGGTGCTTCTAGCAGCCGCATCCCCAATGCAATGAGGCCCCAGGCCAGCAGGCTTCCGCCGAGACCATACCAGAACCCGGTGTACAGAAATGGCCGGCGCACGAAGGCATCCGATCCGCCCACGAGCTTCGTCACCTCGATCTCGGTGCGCCGATTCTCGATGTCGAGCCGGATCGTGTTGCCGACGATTACGATGACGCCGACTCCGAGCAGCACCGCCGCGAGCATCAGGACTCGTCGAGCCACATCGAGAATCGATTGCAGGCGCTCGACCCACGCCGTGTCGACCTGTACCAGGTCGACCTCCGGCCAGTTCCGCAGATAGCTTTGCAGGGCTCCGATGTGCGCCGGCGAGGCGGCGCGATCCGCCGAAGGATGAACGACGAGCGCGTGCGGCAGGGGATTGTCGGTGAGGGCATCGAGCGCCGGGCCGAAGCCGGAGAACTTGCGGAATTCCTGCAGGGCATCATCGGCCGCAATGACTTCGACGCTCGCGATCCCGGAGCGCTGTCTCAGTGCGTCGGCCAATTGCTCGACCTTGGCGAGCTTGACATCAGGCTTGAAATACACCGACAGCTCCACGGCACCGCCCCAACGGCCCGTGGCACCGCGCATGTTGTTCACCAGCAGATTCAGGCTCAGCGGGAGGGCGAGGGCGATGCCGATGACAGCAATCGTCATCAGGGTGGCGAGCGGTTGGCGGGTGATGCGGCCGAGCGAAGCGACGAATGTCTGCGCGTGCCGCTCGATGTACACGCCGATCGACTCGAATAGCCCGCGGCGCGTTGTCGCCAGCCGCGGCCGTGACGGTGCCGTGATGCTATCCGGCATAGCCCACCTCGTCGTCGTTTTCTCCCACGCGGCCGTGATCGAGTGCAATGCGCCGCAGCCCGAAGTGATCAACGAGGTGCACGTCGTGAGTGGCGATCATCACTGTGACTCCGACGTCATTCAGGCGCCGGAACACCCGCATGATCTCGAGCGCCAGGTCCGGGTCCAGGTTGCCGGTCGGCTCGTCCGCAATCAGCACCAGTGGTTTGCTGACCACCGCGCGCGCAATCCCCACCCGCTGCTGTTCGCCCGTAGAGAGTTCCAGCGGTGCGATGCTTTCCTTGCCCAGCAACCCGACCTGGTCGAGCGCTGCACGCACGCGCTTGTCGAGTTCGCGCCGCCGCATGCCTGAAATGACGAGCGGCAAGGCTACATTGTCGAACACCGGGCGATCGTGCAGGAGCTTGTGATCCTGGAACACGACGCCGATCTGGCGGCGGAACGCCGGAATGCGGCGCCTGCGCACACCCGAGGTGTTCTGATGATTGACGATCACCCGCCCGCGGCTCGGCCGGTCGATCAGCGCGATCAGCCGCAGCACGGTGCTCTTGCCGGCACCCGAGTGGCCAGTGAGAAACACCATCTCGCCATCGGAGACGTTGAGCGTCACATCGCTCAATGCTTCCCGCCCGTTCGGATAGCGCTTGTGAACGCGCTCGAAATGAATCACGTCTCACCGCCGGTACCGAGCAGCGCATCGACGAACGGCGCTGCTTCGAATTCGCCGAAGTCCTCGGCCTGCTCGCCGATGCCGATGAAACGGATGGGGAGCTTCAGCCGCTCGGCCAGCGCGATCACCGCACCGCCTTTCGCGGTGCCGTCGAGCTTCGTCAGCACCAGACCTGTCACGCCGAGCGCCCGGTGGAACTGCTCAGCCTGCGCCAGGCTGTTCTGCCCGAGCCCGGCATCGAGCACCAGCAGGATCTCGTGCGGAGCGTTCGCGTCGAGGCGTTGGATCACGCGCTTCACTTTCTTGAGCTCGTCCATCAAATGCGATTGCGTCTGCAGCCTTCCCGCGGTGTCGGCAATCAGGACATCGAGACCGCGCGCGCGTGCCGCCTGCAGCGCATCGAAAATGACGGCCGCAGGATCGGCGCCACTCTGTTGCGCGGTCACCGGGACGTCATTGCGCCGGCCCCAGACTTCGAGTTGCTCGATGGCGGCGGCGCGAAAGGTATCTCCCGCGGCCAGCATGACCTTGAGATTCTGTCCGCCGAGCTTGCGCGCCAGCTTGCCAATGGTGGTCGTCTTTCCGGAGCCATTGACTCCGACGACCAGGATGACAAAAGGGCGGCTTGCGGGATCGACGCGCAGCGGCTGGGCGCAAGGCGCAAGGATTTCGATGAGTGATGTCCTGAGCGCGGCAGCGAGGGCCTCGAAGTCTTTCAACTCCTTGCGCTGAACCCGGTCCCTGAGGGAGCCCAGTATTCGCTCCGTGGCGTTGACGCCGACATCGGCCGTGAGCAGCCGCGTCTCCAGCTCATCCAGCACTTCAGCATCGATAGCACGGCCCGGCAGCAGGTTGGCGAGATCGTACGTGAGCCACGAGTCACCCTTGTTGAGGCGCGCGCGCAGACGCGCGATGAACCCGCGCTTCGTGTCGTCGGGCGGAGCGGCAGACGGGGACTTGGAGCGGTTGGTGAACATCGGTGCATTGAGCGCGCGCGGGCGATTGTAACCGATGAAAAAAAAGGGCGGCCTGAGCCGCCCTTCGTTCTGCTGGTGCCCCCGGCTACGGCTGTATCACGCCGAGATTGAGCGGATTGATGAAGATGGATGCGCCATTGTTTATGGCGAAAGTCACGACTTCCGACTGGATCTCCTGCGTCACGGTCGGGTTCGCGGTTGGATCAATAGCCGACCCATGATTTCCGGCGGTGAAGTTGACGTAACCACCGTTCCCGGCACCGGTCGCGTTTGAGCCGGCCGCGCTCACTCTGTGCAACATCGCCCCTGCCGCGTCGAGCATGCGTTGTGTCGAGCTGTTGGGGACTACTTGATCGGGCGGCGGGCCTACGATCTGCGTGATGTGCACCGGCTTGAGGCTCACCAGCTTGGCGATGTAGTTCAGCGGATCGCCGGGATCGGCCGCGGTCTGTGCATCGCGCAAGAACTGGTTATAGAGAGTCGTGCCGGGAATCAATCCCTGTGCCGTGAGCGCACTCTTGATGGGGGGGGCAAATGTCGGCGAGTCGACGATCGTTTGGGCCACGCCACCTCCGGTCATGAGGAGGGATGCGGTCTTCGCCGCCGCGCCGAACGTCGCATAGACACCGCCGACAATGCTGCCGAGTGAATGACCGACGAAATGCAGATTGCTGACGTTGATGTCCTGGGTGGTCGTGTCGCCGTCGAGATCGAGGACGGAGAGCGCATTGGTCAGGGCCAGCAGATCCACCGCGCCCTGGCGCAGGTTGTCGCGCGTCGTCAGGAGGCTAGACAGGTTGACAAAGTTCTGGCCCGAACCATCGACGACGCCGTCGGGTCCCGGCGCCAGAGTCGTGTTGTTGCTCACGTCGAGATCGAACGTGAGTTCGTGCCCGGCAATACGGAACGGCGCGAGCTGCACGTTAGTCGGCGTGATCCCGTGCAGCGGCAGGTCGATTGACGCGACGACGAACCCTGCCTGCGCGAACGCATCCGCGATGGCCACCGCGTCCACCCGGTTGCGCGTGAGTCCGTGCTGGAAGATGACGACCGGCCAGCCGCCCACCGGCTTCATCGTCCCGAGCGGCGTCGCGGCGTTCGGCACCGTGATGAAGATCGGGATGTCGAGATCGGCCGTCTTTGCGGGTAGTGGATTGAAGCGCGTGAGATTGCGGCTCGCGGGGTCGATCCCCGGGGCGGGCGATGGCCCTGCAGCGGTCCAGAACTTGGTAACGGGTGCGGTCGGATCTGCTGCGCTCGGTGCCGACAGGTAATAGGGAACGCGCATTGTGCCGACGAAGACATCGGCGAATCCAGGCGATCCGGAAGCTGCGCCCAACACATCCCTCGTCGTGAGATGTTGCGTCGGGCCGCTGCCGGGAGGCGACACCACCGCCGGCGGAGTCGGCGGAGTGGCACCGATGATCTGCGCGAGCGCGCCCAGCGAGTCAGCAGTCGATTCGGTCGAGAAGCTGAATGACATGACCACGTTGGCGGGATTCAGGCCAACGCCGGCGGCAATGCGCAAGTGTGCGAAGGTCAGTCTGCAGATCGCATTCAGCGTCGGATTGGTGATCGGCGTGCACGTCGGTGTCGTCGCGCCAGCCAGGATTTCACTCAGCGCCTGGTCGTGAACGGTCTGGTAATCGGTATCCATCACCGCTGCGGCACCGGCCGTGCTCTTGATGCCATTGGTGAGCAACACGAGGTAGCCGATGTTCGTGGCGCCGCTCGAGGGCGTCAGCGGCTTCAAAGGCTGGATGATGAGTGTGCCGCCCGCCGAGCCGGGCTCCTGCGATACGGAAGGCATGAAATCGGTCCCGGGGATGAGAATGTCGCTCATCGTGGGCGGGGCTGCTGGCGCCTTGGTCGCGTTGTCCAGCGTGAGGCGCACCACGCGCATGTTTGCGGCCAACGTCGTTCCATCGATCGCGCCACCGGCGAAACGAACCGACATGTATGAGGTGGTCGAGAACCCATCGAGCTGACTGATGGTCGCCGCGGTCGGCTGGAACGGATTGGCCGGGAGGTTCAAGGTACCGTCGGTGCTGCCGCTGAAGTAGAGGTCATTGGGGTACGGGAACACACCGTTGAGGGGCTGGAACTGCGGGCGGAAACCGGTGGCGGGCGGCGTGGGGTTGCTCGGCGCTCCGTTGCCACTGGTGGGATCCGTCGGCCCGACGCTCGCTTCACCATTGGACGTCGAGTCCGAAAAGCATCCGGCCAGCAACAGCCCTGTCAGCAGCAGGATTGCAGCGCGCACAGTCCTCATGGTTTGCTCCTGAACGATCGCGGAAAAATGGGCGCGTGGGCGCTCGTTTTAGTGCCGCCAAGCCTACGCTGTGCGCGCAGCAAGCAGCAAGTCGGTCGCCTGCATGAGCCGGAATCCGCCATGTCAAGAAAAACTCCGCGGCGCCAGTCCCGGACACCCCAACCACGGCGGCCGAGCGCGCTTCGCAACGAGCTGCGCATCATCGGCGGCAACTGGCGCGGGCGGCGCGTGAAATTCGCGCCGTTGCCGGAATTGCGCCCGACGCCGGATCGTGTGCGCGAGACGCTCTTCAACTGGCTGCAGCTGGTGATCGCGGGAAGTCGCTGCCTAGACCTGTACGCGGGCTCGGGTGCGCTCGGTCTGGAAGCGCTGTCGCGTGGCGCGGCACGCGTCCTTTTCATCGATCGCGAGGCCGCCGTGATCGAGCAACTCCGGTCCACGTTGTCAGTGCTCAAGGCGACGGGCGGCGAATTACAGCTGATGCAGGCGAGCCGTTACCTGGAGTCACGGCCCGAGCCGTTCGACATCGTGTTCCTCGACCCGCCGTTTGCGGACGAATCGCTGCCCGCGATCTGTGCGACGCTCGAAGCGCGTGGCTGGCTTGCGCCCGGCGCCTTCATCTACATCGAGCGGCGTTCCCGGGAGGGGCCGCCGAGCCTTCCGTCCGGATGGAGCCTGCACCGCACCGGGCGCGCGGGCGAGGTCGGGTATCATCTGGCTCGTCGTCAGGCGGCGCCAACCGCACAAGGGGAAATGCGATGAGTCGCAATGCGGTGTATCCCGGCACGTTCGATCCCATCACCAACGGGCACCTGGATCTGGTGCGGCGTGCCGCGGGCATTTTCGATCGCGTCGTGGTCGCGATCGCGGCCAATCCAAACAAGACACCCATGTTCAGTCTCGAGCAGCGCATCGATCTTGCACGCAGGGTCCTCAAGGACGTTCCGAATGTCGAGGTGCGAGGTTACGCTGGCTTGACGGTGGACTTTGCGCGCGACAACGGCATCCGCGTGATCGTGCGCGGGCTGCGCGCCGTATCGGACTTCGAGTTCGAGTTTCAGCTGGCCACGATGTCGCGCCATCTGTTCGCCGGCGTCGAAACGGTGTTTCTCACGCCCCAGGAACAGTTCACGTTTATTTCCTCGACCCTGGTGCGCGAGATCGCGACCTTCGGCGGTGATGTCTCCGAGTTCGTCCATCCCCTCGTCGCGGCGGAACTGAAGAAGATGAAGAAGGCCTGAGTACCAGGTCACCGAGGACCGACGAGGAAACGAATGAAGGATCACGACGCGAACAGATCGAGCCTCCGTCGGATTTGCTGTCTGTTCGCGCTGCTGCTCCTGTCGCAGTGGGCGCTCGCGGACGAAGCGCGCAAGCCGCCAGTCGCGGCGATCGCCAGCGCCTATCCGCTCGCGAGTGAAGCCGGGTTCGAGATCCTGGCCGCTGGTGGCAACGCATTCGACGCGGCGGTAGCGGTAAGTGCGGCGCTGGAAGTGACCGAGCCGCGCGGTTCCGGGCTGGGCGGTGGCGGCTTCTACCTCCTGCATCGCGCGAGCGATGGCCTCGACCTGCTCATCGATGCGCGCGAAGTCGCTCCGGCTGCAGCCACGCGCGACATGTTCCTGGACGCCGAAGGCAAGGTGATTCCGGGCCGTTCGACCGATACAGCGCTCGCGGCAGCGATTCCGGGAGAAGTGGCTGCGTGGGCGCGCGTGGCCGAGAAGTTCGGGCGCCTGCCGCTCAAGCAGAGCTTGCAACCCGCCATCCGGCTCGCGCGCAAGGGTTTCCCGATGTACGAGCGCATGGCCCAGGACATCGGGCGCAAGCGTCCCGCGTTCGAGCGCAGCCCGGACGGTAAGCGCATTTTCCTCTTGAACGGCGCGGCCCCGACATCAGGCCAGCTGTTCAAGCAGCCCGAACTGGCCCGCTCGCTGAGCGTGGTTGCGGACCAAGGTGCGGACGGCTTCTACAAGGGGCCGTTTGCCGAGAAGCTCGTGGCGGGTGTGCGCAAGCTGGGCGGCATCTGGTCGCTCGACGACCTGGCGAACTACCGCCTGATCGAGCGACAACCGTTGGTTGGTGAGTATCGGGGCGTGCGCATCGTGACCGCCCCGCCGCCCTCGTCCGGCGGAGTCGCGGTTCTCAACGCTCTCAACATCCTCGATGGCTACGATCTCGCGCAACTCGACAGCGCGACCCGCAAGCACGTGATCATCGAGAGCCTGCGCCGCGTGCATCGCGACCGCGCGGAGTATCTCGGCGATCCGGCGTTCGTCTCGATGCCGATCCAACGCCTGCTGAGCCCCGACTACGCCGCGGGCGAACGTGCCTCGATTCGGCTCGACCGCGCGACACCGAGCGACGCGTTGCCCGGCTACGTCGGCGACACGAGCAGCGGCGTGAGCACCACGCATTTCGCGATCCTCGATCGTGAGGGCAATCGAGTGGCGGTCACGATCACGCTCAACGCGTGGTTCGGCACCGGCCTGGTGATTCCGGGCACAGGCATTCTGCTCAACAACGAGATGGACGATTTCGCCATCAAGCCGGGTCAGCCGAATATCTACAAGCTCGTCGGCGCGGAGGCGAACTCGGTCGCGCCCGGCAAGCGTCCGCTGTCGAGCATGACTCCAACGTTCCTGGAGTCGGAGAAAGGCATCGCAATCCTGGGCTCACCCGGTGGCAGCTTCATCCCTTCGATGGTGCTACTGGGCACGCTCAACTGGCTCAATGGCGCGGATGCGATGGGCATCGTCATCGCACCACGTATTCATCATCAATACGAGCCGGACGTCGTGTTTGCGGAGCCGAAGGGACTGACAGCGGAGGAACGGCAGACATTGGAACAGCGCGGCCACAAGTTCCGCGACTGGCCGCCGACCATCGGCAACATGCAGGTGATCACGTGGGACTACGCCACGGGTGCGGTCGTGGCTGCATCCGATCCGCGCGGCGTGGGCCAGGGAATGACGCGCTGAATCACTTCTGACAGCGCGGGCAGTAATACGTCGAGCGCTGTCCCAGGGTGAAGTGGCGAATCGGCGTGCGACAAACGCGGCACGGTTTGCCGGTTCGCTCGTAGACATAGAGCTTCTGCCGGAAGTATCCCGGATTGCCGTCGGCACCGACGTAGTCGCGCAGCGTTGTCCCGCCGACTTTGATGGCGAGCTTGAGCACTGCCTTGATTGAACGAGCGAGGCGTGCGAGCTGCGTTCGGTTCACCCGGCCCGCCGCGCGGCGCGGATTGATCCGCGCGCGAAACAACGCTTCGCTCGCATAAATATTCCCGACGCCAACGACGACCTGGCTGTTCATGATCAACTGTTTGATGGCGACCCGGCGCTTGCGCGTCATGCGCTGCAGGTAGTCCGCGTTGAACCCGTCATCGAGCGGCTCGGGCGCGAGGCGGCGCAACAGGGGATGGGTGAGCGGATCGCCGTCGGCCCACAGGAGACTCCCGAAGCGACGCGGATCGTTGAAGCGCAACGCCAGTCCGGAATCGAGAAGGATGTCGATGTGGTCGTGCGTGACCAGCGGAGTCGCGGGCGGCAACACCCGCAAGCTCCCGGACATGCCCAGGTGCAGGATGAGGCTCCCGCGTTCCAGATCGATCAGGAGGTACTTCGCCCGGCGCCTCACACCATGAATGGCCTGGCCGGAGGCCGTGAGCGCCAGGGTCTTCGGTACCCGCCAGCGCAGGCGCGGCTCGCGCACGACCACTGCCGCGATGCGCCGGCCCTCGAGGGCGGGGGCGATTCCGCGACGCGTGGTCTCGACTTCGGGCAATTCGGGCATGGCTGGGAGTATAGGGGGACGCCTGATTCGCCCTGGGAGATATGGTCCGACAGTTTCCGTTCACAAGAGCGTGACACGGAGCATTTGGCGGGGGAGCAAGGGTCCGCTATAGTCTGCCGCCTCTCATCTCTGGGCGGCGTCCGGAGTCACTGATGGACCTCACTTTTCTGTATGGCGCACTGAATCTCAGCTTCTGGGAGTACGTGCTCGTCACCTTCATCATGGTCCAGACCACGGTGACAGCCGTAACCCTTTACCTGCATCGCGACGCGACGCACCGCAGCCTGGACTTGCATCCGGCCCTGCGACACTTCTTTCGATTCTGGATCTGGATGAGCTCGGGCATGCTGACCAAGGAATGGGTCGCCGTGCACCGCAAGCACCACTCCTTCTCCGACGAGCCGGGCGATCCGCACAGTCCAGTGGTTTTCGGTCTGCGCAAGGTGCTCTTCGAGGGCAAGGAGCTCTATACCGAGGAAGCCTGCAAGCCTGAGACGCTCGAGAAGTACGGCCGCGGCACTCCGGACGACTGGGTCGAACGGAACGTCTACTCGCGTTACTGGAACGTCGGCATCATCCTGATGGTGGTGACCGACCTGGTGCTGTTCGGCGTGCCGGGCATCATCATCCTCGCGATCCAGATGATGGCGATGCCGTTTTTCGCGGCAGGCGTCATCAACGGTCTCGGCCATCACAGCGGCTATCGCAACTTCGAATGCGAAGATGCGGCGCGCAACATCACGCCGTGGGGAGTGCTGCTCGGCGGCGAAGAGCTGCACAACAACCACCACGCTTTCCCTGCCTCGGCCAAGTTTTCGGTGCGCAGCTGGGAATTCGACATTGGCTGGTTCTTTATCCGCGTGCTGGAATTCCTCGGGCTTGCCAAGGTGATTCGCACGGCGCCGGAGCCTGCCCGGGTCGAGCCGCGACGCGTCGATCTGGATACGTTGCGGGCGGTCATCATCAATCGCATGCACGTGCTGCGTGAATACAGCCGCAAGGTGACACTCCCGGTGCTGCGCGCCGAGCGCGCCCGCGATGGCTCCGAGTCGCGCCTGAGGCGCGGCGTGCGCAAGCTCCTGGTGCGGCATCCGCGCCTCCTCGATGAGAGTGGAGCTCGCCGGCTGAAGGAAATTCTCGACAGCAACGCGGCGCTGCGGACGGTTCATGAGTTTCGTGAGCGCCTGCAGCAACTGTGGAGCGGCGCGAACGCCAGCAACGAGCGTCTTCTCGGGCAGTTGAAAGAGTGGTGCGCCCAGGCCGAAGCGAGTGGCGTCAAGGTACTGCAGGATTTCGCCATGTCCCTGCGAGGCTACGCGCTGCAACCTGCCTGAACCGCACTGATCCGCAGGAAAGAAAACCCGCCAGTCGGCGGGTTTTCTGTTTCTGAGCCTCGCAATCCGGGCTACTTGATCTTCGATTCCTTGTACTTGACGTGCTTGCGCACGACCGGATCGAATTTCATGGTCTCGAGCTTGTCCGGGTGCAGGCGCTTGTTCTTCATGGTGGTGTAGTAGTGACCCGTTCCCGCGGACGACACCAGCTTGATCTTTTCACGCATGACCGCCTCCTCAGACCTTGACGCCCTGGGCGCGCAATTCCGCGAGCACAACATCCAGGCCGCGCTTTTCGATGGTGCGCAACCCGCGGGTCGAGACCCGCAGCGTCACGAAGCGTCTTTCGCTCTCCAGCCAGAAGCGCTGCGTGTGCAGATTGGGAAGGAAACGACGCCGCTTGCGATTGTTCGCATGCGAGACGGTGTTGCCGACGACCGGGCGTTTGCCGGTGACCTGACAGACTCGGGACATGGGTGTTGCCTCGAAAATGGGGCGCCAGCCAAAGAGTTAGAGCGGCGGACGTGCCAAAAGAGCGCGGAAAGATAGCCGAAACAGCCTGCTCGGGCAAGTCGGTAGCCGCAATTCGGTGAGCGGTCGCACCAGCCGAGCACGGCTCCAGCGTCAGATAAGCCCCTTCTCGGCAAAGCTGACGCAGCTCCCGTCGCCGACGATCACGTGGTCGAGCAGCCGGATATCGACCAGCGCGAGGGCCTCCTTGAGCCTCTGCGTGATCAGTTCGTCCGCCTGGCTGGGCTCCGCCACTCCCGATGGATGATTGTGAGCCAGGATCACCGCGGCGGCGTTGCGCGCCAACGCCTGCTTGACGACCTCACGCGGATGCACGCTGGCCCCGTCGATGGTGCCGCGAAACAGCTCATCGAAGGCGATCAGGCGATGGCGGTTGTCCAGGTGCAGGCAACAGAACACTTCATAACTGCGGTCGCGCAGCCGCGCGACGAGGAAATCCCGCGTCGCCCGCGGCGAGTTGAGGCCTGGCCCGGTCTGCAGTGCTTCCTGGTAGTGGCGCCGCGCCAGCTCGAGCGCTGCCTGCAGCTCCGCGTAGCGTGCCGGGCCGAGGCCCGGATGCTGGCAGAAGCGTCGTGCGTCCGCGCTCAGCAGGCCACGCAGGGAACGGAATTCCTTCAGCACCTCGCGGGCTACATCCACGGCACTCGCGCGTCGCGTGCCGGTGCGGATGACCAGGGCCAGCAGTTCCGCTTCCGAGAGCGCGCCCGCTCCGAGTTCCAGCAGTTTCTCGCGCGGGCGCTCCCCACTGGGCCAGTCACGAATCGACATCTCGGCGACTCCCCGCAGGGCGCAGCCCACATCGTCGCCGCAGCAGCCGCCAGGCGCAGCGCGCATTAGTGGCGCGTGAGCCAAGAAACCGGAATGTCACCGCCACGTCAGCAGGTTTGCCCGCTCTCGCCCGGGCTCGGATAATGGCGCCATGAGCGAATCAACTCCTCAGCGCGTCCTGCTCGGCATCACGGGCGGCATCGCGGCCTACAAGAGCCCGGACCTGGTGCGCCGATTGACGGAGCGCGGCGCCGAGGTTCAGGTCGTGATGACCGAGGCGGCACAGAAGTTCGTGTCGCCGCTGACCTTTCAGGCGGTATCTGGCCGCGCGACGCGCACCGATCTGTGGGACACCATGGCCGAGGCGGCCATGGGACACATCGAACTGGCACGCTGGGCCCAGCTCGTCCTCATCGCGCCCGCCAGCGCAAGTTTCATTGCGCGCCTGGCGCAGGGTTTGGCGGACGATCTGCTCAGCACCTTGTGTCTCGCCACGGATGCGCCGATTGCGATCGCCCCGGCGATGAACCACCTCATGTGGGCCAACGCGGCAACGCAAGCCAACGTCGCGACCCTGCGCGCGCGTGGCTTCGTGATCTTCGGGCCGGGCGAGGGCGATCAGGCCTGCGGCGAGTTCGGGCCGGGACGCATGCTTGAGCCGCTCGACCTCGCAGAGCGGGCGCTGGCGTATGTTTCAGTACCGCGCGTGCTCGACGGCCTGCACGTCGTGATCACCGCGGGGCCGACGCGCGAACGCATCGATCCGGTGCGCTTCATCAGCAACCGCAGCTCCGGGAAGATGGGATTTGCTGTCGCGCAGGCGGCGCACTTCGCCGGCGCACGCGTGACGCTGATCAGTGGCCCGGTATCGATTGATACGCCACCCGGGGTCGAGCGCATCGATGTCGAGAGTGCGGAACAGATGTACGCCGCCGTGCATCGTGAACTGTCATCGACGGACATCTTCATTTCCGCCGCGGCAGTGGCGGACTATCGGCCGCCCGCGCCTCTCGCGCAGAAACTGAAGAAGACCGGAGACTCGTTGCGTCTCGACCTGGTGAAGGCACCGGACATCATCGCTTCGGTGGCCGCGAGTGCACGTCGTCCGTTCGTGGTGGGATTTGCGGCTGAGACCGAGCGCGTCGAACAGCACGCGCGCGAGAAGCTGGTGAAGAAGAGCCTAGACATGATCGCGGCCAACGAAGTCGGCGAGGGGCTCGCTTTCGACTGTGACGACAACGCACTGCTGGTTCTCTGGCCCGGTGGCAGTCACACGCTGCAGCGTGCTTCCAAACTCCAGCTGGCGCGTGGCCTGATCGAGCTGATCGCAGAACACTACCGGCAACAAGCAGCGAACCCCGCCAGGCAGCGAGCGCATGTCTGAAGCGGCGGTCGCGGCGAGCGCGCACCGCCGTCTCAAGATCAAGATCCTCGACCAGCGCATCGGGCGCGAGTTTCCGCTGCCTCAGTACGCGACTTCAGGTTCGGCTGGCGTGGACCTTCGCGCCTGCCTCGATTCACCCGTGGTGCTCGAGCCCGGGCGCGCCGAGCTGGTGCCGACAGGCATCGCCATTCATCTCGACGATGCGGGCCTGGCCGCGGTGTTGTTGCCGCGCTCGGGCCTCGGCCACAAGCACGGCATCGTGCTTGGAAATCTTGTCGGCCTGATCGACTCCGATTACCAGGGACAGGTCATGGTCTCGTGCTGGAATCGCGGACGGGAGCCGTTCACGATCCAGCCGGGCGAGCGCATTGCGCAACTGGTCGTGGTACCGGTCGTGCAGGTGGAGTTCGAGGTCGTAGCGGATTTCGAAACCAGCCGGCGGGGCTCGGGCGGCTTTGGCCACTCTGGCCGGCAGTGAACCGGATCAGGGTTTCTTGACGGGCCCGGCTGTCAGCTCGACATAGCGCTGAATATCGGACTGGAACCGCTCCCGCACCGCGGTCTGCTCGGAGCGCTTGCCGGCAAGATTACGTTCCTGCAGCCGGATCTCCTTGATCGTTCGCACCAGGTCTTCGGCCAACCCATCGGGCAGCGGACCCGCACCTTCGTTGGTGCTGTAGGGCCTATAGAAGAGAGAGCGCGTCTGCAGGTCCTGCAGTCGTCCCTGCAAAGTATCGAGGTACTGCGACGTGACCTTCACCTGTCCCTCGATGAGATCGAGGCGCTGATCGCGCAACTGCTCGATCTGTTGCACGGACACGTAGGTCGTGAGTAGCACCTGATCACGGTGCCGCGCGTCGGTGGTCACACGCTCGCGCGCCGCATCTGCAGCGCGTTGCGCATCAGACTTTTCCGCGTCGAGGTGCCCGACTTCGATGCCCTGGCGATTGATGATGCTGCGCTCCTGTTTCGCGTACTGAGCAGGAATGCTGTCGCCGTAGTGCGTGACGCCCTTTTCGTCGACCCACTTGTACACCGGCTTGTCGCTGGTCGAAGTCGCTGCGAACGACGCAAGCGGGCTCGCCGCGAGCAATGTCGCAGTCAGCAGGACTGGCGCAATTCGCAAGCTGTTCACGCTGTATTTCCAGGGCCGACGGAGCGGCGGGCTATTTTGCCTCAAGTACCCGCAGGTTCCGCAAGGGGCAAATGTGCATCGCCGCAGCTACTGTTGCTAAATACCGTACTCGGAGCGATAGCGATGCAGTGCGTCGCGCGTTTTGTCATAGCCGGTCGTACTCAGGGACTCGACAAGGTCCGAAAGTGTGATGATGCTCACACAACGGATTCCGTAGGACTTTTCGATCTCCTGCACCGCGGACAGTTGCCCCTGGCCGCGCTCCTGGCGGTCGAGGGCGAGAATCACGCCGCTGAGACTCGCGTGCGCAGCCGCGATGAGCTCAGCGGATTCGCGAATCGCGGTTCCGGCAGTGATCACATCGTCGATGACGAGCACGCGACCGGCGAGCGGGCTGCCGATGATCATGCCGCCTTCGCCGTGATCCTTCGCTTCCTTGCGATTGAAGGCGAACGGCACGCTGTGCGCGTGCAACTCCGAGAGCGCTGCGACAGTCGCCGTAACCAGTGGGATGCCCTTGTAGGCAGGCCCGAACAACATGTCGTATTCGATCCCGGCGCGCGTGATTGTCTCGGCGTAGCTGCGCCCTAGGAGCGCGATCGCACTGCCGGTGTTGAACAGGCCAGCATTGAAAAAGTACGGACTGATCCGTCCCGACTTGAGCTTGAACTCGCCGAAGCGCAGCGCGCCCAATTCGAGCGCCAGGTCGATGAATTGCCGCTGGTGGGGAAGCATGGGCGGCGAAGTATACTCCGCGCGTGCGCATCATCACCCTCAACGTCAACGGCGTCCGTTCGGCTGCGAGCAAGGGTCTGTTCGACTGGTTGAAGCGTCAGCGCGCCGACGTGGTGTGCCTGCAGGAGACCAAAGCACAGGAAGCGCAGCTCAACACCAAGGAGTTCCGGCCGCAGGGCTATCACTCTTTCTATTTCGATGCCGAGCGCAAGGGTTACTCCGGGACGGCGCTGTTCACGCGGCGTGAGCCCGATGCGCTGGTGCGCGGATTCGGCATCGATGAATTCGATCGCGAGGGGCGCTACCTCGAGGCCCGCTTTGGCAAGTTGAGCGTGGTGTCGCTTTATCTGCCTTCGGGTTCCGCCGGACCGGAGCGCCAGGCCTCGAAGTTCCGCTTCCTCGAATGCTTTCAGCCGCATCTCGAGAAACTCGGGAGTGGTCGCCGCCAGCACGTGCTGTGCGGAGACTGGAACATCGCGCACAAGGAGATCGATCTCAAGAACTGGCGCTCCAATCGCAAGAACTCGGGTTTCCTGCCCGAAGAGCGCGCCTGGCTCGATCACCTGTTCGGCGCGATGCGTTACGTCGATGCGTTCCGCCAGGTCAATGACAAGCCGGACCAGTACACCTGGTGGTCGAATCGCGGGCGGGCATGGGAGAAGAATGTCGGCTGGCGCATCGACTACCAGGTCGTGAGCAGTTTGCTGCGCGAGGCGCCACAGCGCGCCAGCATCTTCAAGCGGCATCGCTTCTCTGATCACGCGCCGCTGATCATGGACTACGACCTTTGACAGAAGCGCCCGGCGCCGCTGCGAATCGCTCCGGCATGCGCGATTGGCTCGACGCTCTCCTGGTATACCGCCAGCCGCGCGTCGCCGCGATGCTGTTCCTCGGCTTCTCCGCGGGATTGCCCTTCATGCTCGTGTTCCAGACGCTGTCGGCCTGGTTGCGGCAGGCCGGCATCGAGCGCGCGACGATCGGCATGTTGTCGTGGGTCGGAATCATCTATTCCATCAAGTTCCTGTGGGCGCCGGTCGTGGATCGTGTGCCGTTGCCGTTCCTCAATCGCTGGCTCGGCAGGCGACGCAGCTGGATGCTGCTGGCTCAGATCGGAATCGCGCTCGGATTGGTGAATCTCGCGCACGCCGATCCCGCAGCCAATCTCACTGCCGTCGCACTCGGCGCACTGTTCGTTGCGTTTGCCTCGGCGACGCAGGACATCGCCCTGGATGCCTGGCGCATCGAGTCGGCGCCTGCGAATCTGCAGGGGGCGATGGCGGCTGGCTATCAGCTCGGCTACCGCGTCGCGATCGCGATGGGTACCGCGGGTGCGTTCTGGATGGCTGCCGAGGCTGGCTGGGCCATGACGTACACAACGATGGCGGCCCTGATGGCCGTCGGCGTCGTGACGACCCTCCTGATACGCGAGCCGCCCGAGCGTGTAGCGCGCGAAGCCCAGCAGCGTGAGCAGCGTGTCGTCGACTGGCTCGAGCGCAACGCGCATTGGCCGGCGCCGCTGCGCAAGGCGGGCGCGCGTTTTGTCGATGCGGTCGTCTGTCCGCTCCTCGACTTCTTCACGCGCTACGGCCTGCAACTCGGCATCCTGATTCTCGTCTTCATCTGCACCTATCGGCTGACCGACTTCGCCATGGGCGTGATGGCGAATCCGTTCTATCTCGACGCTGGATTCACGCTGAAGGAAATTGCCGCGGTCGTGAAGGGCCCGGGCCTGGTGATGTCGATCTTGGGCGTGGTGCTGGGCGGAACGGTCGTGGCGAAGCTGGGGACGACTCGTGCGCTCGTGCTCGGCAGCATCCTGATCATCTGCTCCAATCTCGCGTACTCGGCGCTGGCGTCCGTCAGCTCTCCCAGTCGCCTCGGACTGGCCCT